>ERZ1023313.8-NODE-8-length-198775-cov-6.784370_pt1 | contig 198775 bp, 191 predicted proteins | sample MGYA00521233_ERZ1023313 | MGnify/ENA primary metagenome ERZ1023313 (study PRJEB32759, sample SAMN07749866) | skin metagenome | biome: transportation; feature: city; material: polyester macromolecule | host: Homo sapiens | place: Hong Kong:TKO line | collected... | reverse complement strand
AAGCTGGCATCCCTGCTGGGCAAGGACGAGACCTGATGGTCACGATCCAGCAGGGACTTCGGGCGGATGGCTTTGAAGTGTCGATGGTCAAGCTGTGCAGTTGGTTCGGCGTCGCAAGGCGGAGCGTGTACTACCGGCCGACCAAGTCGGCACCGGTGGTCAAACCGGAGCTGGCGGGTCCGATCAAGGCGCTGATTGAGGAGGAACCCTCCTTTGGCTACCGAACGGTGGCTGGGCTGCTGCGGATGAACAAGAACACCGTGCAGCGGATCTTCCAGATCAACGGCTGGCAGGTGCGCAAGCGAGCCGTCGGCCGTCGCCCCAGGATCGAGGCACTGCCCTCAGTGGCGACGGCACCCGATCAACGATGGGCAACCGATCTGTGTCGCGTCTGGGGCGGTCGGGACGGCTGGCTGACCTTGGCTCTGGTCATCGACTGTCACACCCGACAATTGCTCGGCTGGCAGCTCTCCCGAAGCGGCAAGGCCACGACGGCAGCGGCAGCGCTGGAACAGGCCCTGATCTGTCGTTACGGCACTTTGGGGCGCGTCCCGGCGCCGTTTCTACTTCGGTCAGACAATGGTTTGGTCTTCACGAGCCGGCATTACACCCGCCTGGTACGCAGCTACGGCCTGAAGCAGGAGTTCATCACGCCACACTGCCCACAGCAGAACGGCATGGTCGAACGGGTCATCCGGACGCTGAAGGAGCAGTGCGTCCACAGACACCGCTTCGAATCCCAACAACACGCCATGCGCGTGATTGCCGACTGGATTCAGTTCTACAACCATCGGCGACCCCACCAGGCGCTGGGGATGAAAACACCCGCTGAGGCGTATGCTTTAGCGGCCTAACCTGTGCAGAAACCGCTGGGTCATTACATCAGCGTAGATTCTTGAGTCCGAAAGGTCGAAAAAAGGCAATGCGTAGAAAATCAACACAAGTAAGCTGGAAACAACCACAGCGCAGCGCATTAAATTCAGCATGGAGCCCTCTAGTTCAATGGCCGCATTTCCGGACGAGTAGTCGGCTGTGGATCACCACCAACACGGCAGGAGGAGAAGTCCTCATGTGCTTCGATGATCTGGTCAATAGGGGGCAGACCTCGATTAGTGGGGGAAGTCTTGACAAATCGTGGTCTGACCGCTACTGCTATCCAGAGGATGCTTCAAAGGATTGCTAACTAGCGGATTCCCAATGCAAACGAAAATATCAATATCAGTAACTGCAAAGAAACCACAGACCAATAGGTAAAAGGGTGATCTATATAATTGATATCGTTTCCCCAAATACCAATAATCCCTTTCCGCAAGCATTGCAATATAATTGCGCCAGCTAATATCGAGACTATGAGTGCAGTGAGATCTTTATCTTCTTGGAAGATTGCAATCCCTAGGCAAACAATGGCGAACCCAAAATAGAAAAATAATAGTAGCCGCCAACCGATAGCTGGTAGTGGCGATGTTCTGAATTCAGACACATTCAAATTCCGATTAACCGTTTAATCAGGGTGATTTATCGTCATTCCCTCTATATATGCAGGGCCAGCGCCAAGAGCACTATTTGCAGTATCTAGCACGCCCGCCCCTAAATGCGTTGCTCGCAGAACATCGTCACTTTTAGTTAACAACGAGGCAACACTTCGAGCCCCTCCTAGCCCCAATAATGGGGTGGTCATATTAAACACATCAGCATCTTCAGTGGTCGCGTAGCAAATCGCATTTGAAGTCATTGATAAACCGACTGACACAGCAGCGGAAGGGGGAAAATAGAATCCTGCGAGCCCCGTAAGAATAATTGGGGTCAGACCACGCAAAAATTCGGCAATCTCGATAAATCGTGGTCTGTCCCCTATTGTTTCATTTTTGAATGAACTCGGCGATCCGCCTGAGCGAATTCGGGTCTGCCTGAATTGTTACCGATTCGAGCTCCGCCGACTCATTCGGCGAATCAGCTGAGTTTCCATAAATCTTCATGGATTATGAATAATTGGGGGCAGACTGAGGCATCCTGATTTGTCCATCTGCCACTCTATTTTTTCGTATGTTCTAATGCGTAACGAGTGTGGGATCTGGGTTGGGTAGCGCGAGCAAGAAAAACATCATCTATATCTCACGGATTCTGGCATCATTAATGTTCTTCAGGCTTACTATAAACGCTAAGAGTCCCGCCTTTATCCTGTGAAACCAACCCAATAACTTGTGGCCAGATTGTTGCTCCGCAATTCCCAGATACGTGAGGCCAAACACATAACCACCTTTCCAGGACTTCTCAAAAAAGTCCTTCGCTATCTCTATGTCTTTATCCACACAACAGCCTTCCATGTGCATCCTGCCCATGTAGAAATGTGCATAAGGATGATCTGCCTCTCCCGAAAGTGGCATGCAGTACTCAAGTGCCTTGCTGCAATCACGTTCAACCCCTAGGCCATAGTAATAAATACGTGTTAATCCTAGGTAGGCTGCAACCGCGCCAACTCGCTCAACTGATTGTTCATAATAGAATCTGGCCTTCGAATAATCGCGTTCGACATTCCTGCCGCCGAACTCATACAAATTTCCAACAAACGAAAACGCCTCATCGCAGCCTTGGGCAATCAACTTCGTAAATTCAGCTAACGCTAAATCCGCTATGCCGCGATAAAGCAAATCTATTGCTTTCTGCATTTTTTCATTTTTTGAAAGTGGAAAGTCTAAGATCTTGCTCATTTTGTTAAATGTGCGGCTTGCTGTGGCAGTCTGGAAGATCGATTGACATTTTGTATCGTCCGAAGATGATCCGCGATATTATCCATCTGGTGCAGCTTCCCTTGCGCGCAGGCCGCCGCAAACCCTGCAGCACACGCCGCTTTCCTCAAGTTGTCCTTGTCTATATTGTTCTTTGCAAATGCCTTGCAAATTCCACCCGCCGCCACGCCTGACGGTCCACCAACACCGAATTCGTGTGGTAAGGCGGCTGCCTGAATCGCTGTGCTACGTATTTGATTGACAGTGTTGGCATACCGAATTTGAGCATTTGCCGAACCTCCAATGGGCTGTCTCGAGATCGGTGCTGTATGTGCAGGAAACAACGCTTGAAGCATCGCTGGCTTTGGCAGACTCCCTTCCAGTCCGAGCGGATCGATGAAGTTCATAGGGTTGTTTAGAGCGTAGGCATACGTATTGATCCCTGCCGCCAGCCCAATCGGATCCGACTCCAGATATCGCCCAAGGGCTGGGTCGTAGTAGCGCGCGTGGTTATAGAACTGCCCAGTTTCATCGTCGTAGTACTGCCCCGGATACCGGAGGTTGTACACGAACTTGAATAGTTGCCCGCTGGGTCGCTGGTTGGGGGCGCCGCCACCGAACGGGGCCGGGTCCCAGGCCCAGACGGCCACCTGGTTGGCATCGTCGACTTGCCGGGGTGCATCCCGCCAATCAGCGTGAACGGCATAGATCACGCTGCCGCTGACGATGGCGACGGGCATGGTGCCGAGGTAGATGGTCTCGCCGACGATGACGTTGTAGCGGTTGTATTCGGCAATGAGTTTGCCGTCGAGGTCGTAGGCATAGCGGCTCACCGCACCATCCACGGTCTTTTGGACACGCTGCCCCAGGCCGTCGTACAGGTAGGTGGCGGAATGGGCCGTCGAGTTGAAGCTGGCGAGTCGGCCGCTGGCGTCATAGGTGTAGACGCGTTGGTCGGTGCTGTCGCTGGTTCGGCTGCCGTTGGCATCGTAGCCGTAGTCGATCTGTGCGCCCCCGCTTGTGGCTTGCGTGATGCGGTTGCTGGCGGAATCGATCGAAAAATCGATGGTCGTGCCGAGGACGGTCTGCTGACTGCGATTCCCATTGTCGTCGTAGACATAGGCGATGCTGCCCAGCGCATCGGTATAGCTGTCGACGCGCCCCATGTCGTCATATCCGACCGTATGGGTATCGCTCAGTACCGAAAGGTTTCCGAGCTGATATCCGGTGATGCGAGAGGCATCGTCGTAGCTGATGAGTTGATGAAGGGGGTCGGCGATGATGCGGCCGTTGAGATCGAAGCTGCGCCCGGTTGTTTGTCCGTTGGCATGTGTCCAGCTTGATGGCCCGCCGAAGGGTTGATAGCTGATGTTGGATAGCAGTGGGGAAGTGGTCAGGCCGTTTTGAAGCGAGAGGCTGGTGACTTGTCCGTTGGTCCAGGTATAGAGAACACTTTTTCCGGAGGGCAGGGTCATGGACGTCAGGCGCCCGGAAACTGCGTCATAGTTCCAGGCCATGCTCATGGTGCGAGGGCCGACCGTTGTGGTCTTTTCGACGATACGCCCATGAGCGTCGTACTTGAAGTTGACGGTGGTGCCGCTCAGGCTGTCCGTTACGCGGGTGAGTCTCCCGATGCCATGGCCGTGTGCGGTGTCGTTCTGATCCCAGGTATAGACAACACTGCTGCCTCCCGACCGGCTGAGCTGTGTCAGCCGATTGAGGGCGTCGTAGGTGTACGTTGTGGTCTGACTATTGGCATCGGTCCGGGTCAGGATGTTGCCTGCGGAATCGTATGTTGCGCCGCCCGTGCCACTGTCCGGACTGCTGACAGAGCTGACATCGTCGAGTGCGTCGACCGTATAGGCGGTCGTCAGCATTCGCGGATCGGTAACTGCCTCCAATTGATCCAGGGTGTTCAGCAGCAAGCTCGTATCGTTCAAGCTCGGGTCGGTCACCCGATCCAGGCGATTGCGAGCGTCGTACGCCATACCCGTCTGCTGGCCCAGGGGATCCGTGATCGTGGTCAGGTTGCTGTTTACGTCATAGCCGTAAACGGTCATTTCCCCAGTGTAAGCACCGACCTGCTTCCATAGGCGGTTGAGGGTGTCATAGAGCTGCTCGTGCGTCTGCACCAGCGTGGCGCTTGTGTCGTAGACGTCGGTCTGGATCGGGTTGCCCATGCCGTCCAGCGTGTAGTGAATGTGATTGCCAAGCTGGTCGTGAATGTCGGTCAGCCGCTGCGCGTTGTCATAGGTATAGGTCAGCGATCTGCCATCCGGATAGGTGACCTTCTTCAACAACCCGGTTGGCCAGTAGTCGAGGCTAGTGACTTCTGCCGCAACTTGAACGCTCTTGAGCCAGCCCCGGGGCCAATAGGTGAGCTGGGTGACGACTCCGTTGGGATCCGTGACCTGTAGCGGGTGACCGTTGCCGTCATAGTGGCTGAAGGTCGTGACGTGTCCGAGCGGGTTGGTAATCGTGTGCAACTGACCTGAATTAAGGTCATCTGGGACGATGGGATAGAACGTACGCAAGGTGACGTCGGTGACGTCAGTTCGTGGGCCATCAATCGTTTGCGCTTCACCCCACGGGGTGTAGTTGGAAAAGGTCCAGGTTTGGCTGGCACTGGTCACCGTGTCGGTGATGGTGCGTGTCAATACATTACCGGCGGTATCGTAGGTCAGTACCGTGCTGCGCCCTGGCTCATTGATCTGGGTTGGCACACGCAAGGTGGGGTGCCAGGCATAGGTGGTTTCCTTGACGACGGATGTTCCCGATGCCACTTCCACGCTGGTGACCAAGTTGCGGTTGTTGTCGTAGTCGTATGTCGTGATGGTGCCGGCGGCATCCTGTGTCTGCGCGATCAGGCCGTTCTGGCCCAGCGTCTTGCTGACGATGTTCGGACCGCAGGTCGCACATGGCAGCGTGGTTCCAACCAGGAGGCCTCGCGAATAACCATTGTCCTGGAATGAAAAGGTCCGCTGGGCGCCCAGTGGGTCCGTGATGATCTGCTGGTAGGTGTCGTTGTTGTACCCGGTGTACACCAGCGAATAGTGATTCGCTCCGCCCGCAAGTTGGCTGGTGGTCGCACGGCCTAGGTCATCGTATGCCCATGATCGGTAAACGATGCCATTTTCATCGATGACTTGGGTCCGTAGCCGTGCCCCACTGCCTGCCGGGCCATTCTGATACGTGAAGTTCCGGGTGTTTCCATCCGGAAACATCAACTGGTCGAGAACACCGGTCTCTGGATCGAAGGTGTACTGGTACTGCTCACCTTCAGGCGTGACGACCGTATTGCTGATGAGGGTGTTGATCTCAAGGTCGAGGGCCTCGTCGGTGACCATGTCCGTCACGATCGTGGAAACCAGTGATCGGCCGAAATCATCTGTAATCGTCACCGTGCTGACGGGGTCCGACTGCTGAATCAAGTAGCTCAGCGATGCGCCGCCTCGAGCGGTATAGGTTAATGGGGTGCCCCCCGCATCGAACTGGGATACGGAATCGTCTGGTGCCTTCAAGATCCACGTCGCGCCATTGGCTGCAGGTGTAGAAAGATAAGAGAGCTCAAAACCAGCGTTGCTGTCACTTTCCCAGGTGGCGCCGCCATCGGAGGTGGTGAATCTGATGGAGCCGGCGGCTCGTGGGTTCGCGAGCGTCGCGGTCCCCTCGTTGCCTGAAACGAACCCCGAAAAAACCTGAAATGGATAAGGCGTCAACGCCATCTGCGCGTTCTTCAATCTGGCGCCAAGAGGTCCATTTGCCGCAAAGCTGTTGTAGTGGCGAACAATCTTGAGGAGACCCGGTCCGTCGTAATCGATGGTTCTTGACGAGACGTGGCCGGAACCCGGTTGGATCGTCCCGCTTTCCTGTCCGGAATCGCGCGGTTGTTTCCAGGTTGTGAGATCAATTGTGCTGTCGAGGACGTAGCTCGGCGCTGCAACCTCACCAATTGCGCCGTTTTCCTCAACGTCACATTCACAGGGGCCAAGAAAAATGAAGTAGGGCGTGAATACGGAGATGAGGTTGTAGATTTCGGCCAGCGCCCCACAAGATCCGTCTGGGGAGGACAGTGTCATTCCCAGTCGATACCACTCTCCCTGTTCGGCTGATGGGTCCGCGGTGATCGTGATGTCGGTTCCCAGAGTGCCTGGATTTTGCGATGCCGAGTAACCCACGTGATTCGGATCGGAGGCGCCGATCGGTGTCAGCGTGACTGTGGTTACCAGTGGGAGCGGTGCGCCGCCGGTGGCCTCACAGGTATTCGATCCCATCAGGGTATCGCCGGGACTCATGTGACAAACGAGTTGTGTGCCGTTGGCGATACAGCCTTCCGTCAGCGCGGTTGTTCCGCTGCCAAGGCTGCGCGCGGCGAAACCGGATCGGGCGGGGGGGTGCAGAGCAGTTTGGGGCGCCATCATCGTCAGGCGCGCTTTGTCGTTGGACAACGATTTCTGCGGCCAACCCGCCTTGTGGGCTGCCTGCAAGCTGTTGAGCGGATCACTTCCTGAGGCTGCCGCGCCCGCCGGTGGCGCGGCCACTCCGAGCAAGAAGGAGAGCGTAGTGATCGCCAGTGCTGTGACGATGCGGCGGGCGGCCCCGCGTTGAACCGAACAAGGTGATGACGGCTGCGGGGTTCCGATGATCATGCTGTACTCCATGTACGGATGGGTGTCTCGGCCCGCGCTCTGGAGGGCCAGTGGCATCGTTAAATGCTCAGGCTCGGCAGTTACGAGACGACCATCAGGTTCGTGATCTTATTGTGCGGTCTGACCACACTGTTTGGACCATAGGTCAAGCCGCATCGCGGCTCCAACCCAAATATGCGCATGACGGCTGACCGGCGCCGGATAACCGACGAGTGGTCGGCTTGGCTGGAGAGCCCTCTTGCCGTTGCACGGCCGGACTGGATCCGTTGATGCTCCGAACGGTCTGAGCAGCGCATTCCGCAGCCAAGCGCGTACACTCCGCGCCCCATGCTCGTCCTCCAGAACATCACCATCCGTCGCCAGACGCGCACGCTCATTGAGGGCGCGACCTGCACCATCTATGCCGGCCAGCGGGTCGGGGTGATCGGCAAGAACGGGGTCGGCAAGTCCACCTTGTTTTCGGCCATACGCGGCGAGCTGCTGCCCGATGTGGGGCGCATCGATCTGTCGAAGAACGTGGTGGTGGCCAATGTGTCGCAGGACACGCCGGCGCTGGACCAGCCGGCGCTGGACTATGCGCTGGACGGCGATGTGGAACTGCGGGCCCTGGAGGCGCGTCTGCGCGATCTGGAGCAGCGCATCGAGCTGCATGCCACCGAAGCCGACGTCAATGCGCTGGTGGAGGCCCATGATCGCCTGACCACCATCGACGGTTATGGGGCGCGGGCGCGCGCGGCGCAGTTGCTGCATGGATTGGGCTTCGTGCCGGACCAGCAGGAAAAGCCGGTGGCCAGCTTCTCCGGCGGCTGGCGCATGCGCCTGAATCTGGCGCGCGCACTGCTGCGGCGGTCGGACCTGTTGCTGCTGGATGAGCCCACCAACCACCTCGATATGGATGCGGCGCTGTGGCTGCAGGAAACCCTGGCCACGCACCAGGGCACCCTGCTGCTGATCTCGCATGATCGTGAGTTTCTCGATGCCGTCTGCACCCACACCCTGCACCTGGAGCGCGAGCGCGCCACCTTGTACGCGGGCAATTACTCGCAGTTCGAGCGTCAGCGCGCCGAGCGTCTGACCCAGCAGGCGCAGGTGCATGCCAAGCAGCAGGAGAAGGTGGCGCACCTGCAGTCGTTCATCCAGCGCTTCAAGACCCATGCCAGCAAGGCGCGACAGGCGCAGAGCCGGATCAAGGCGCTGGAGCGCATGGAACTGGTGGCGCCGGTGTTGGCCGAAAGCGAGTTTGCGTTCCGTTTTCGCCGGCCAGAGAAGATCCCCAGCCCGGTCATCCATATCACCAACGGGCAGGTGGGCTACGGCGATACCGTGCTGCTACGCGATTTGCGGCTGTCGCTGGAGCCGGGCGAGCGGGTGGCGCTGCTCGGTGCCAACGGCGCCGGCAAGTCCACGCTGATGAAGAGCATCGCCGGGGCCCAGGACTTTCTCGGCGGCGACATCATCCGCTCACCCGACCTGCGGGTGGGCTATTACGCTCAGCACCAGCTGGAGCAGTTGGACCCCACGGCCAGCGCCTATCTGCATCTGCGGCGACTGGACCCCAGGGCCAGCGAGCAGAGCCTGCGGGACTACCTGGGCCGCTACGCCTTCCATGGGGATCAACAGATGGGGCCGATCGCGCCGTTTTCCGGCGGCGAGAAGGCGCGCCTGGCGCTGGCGCTGGTGGCCTACATGCGGCCCAACCTGTTGCTGCTGGATGAGCCCACCAACCACCTGGACCTGGAGATGCGCCAGGCCCTGGAAATGGCGCTCAACGATTACCCCGGCGCGGTGCTGCTGGTGAGCCATGATCGCCATCTGGTTCAGAACGTCTGCGATACGCTCTGGCGCGTGTCCGATGGCACCTGCACGATGTTCGACGGTGACCTGGATGACTATGCCGTCTGGTTACGGGAATCTCGGCGCAAGGCCCAGCGCAACTTTCGCCGCGCCTGATATTGGGTTGTCGCGCGCCTGACGGGGTGTTCCAGATCTCGTCCACGGCCACCATGGCGAGCGGTTTACCCGCCACGGTGCGGACTAACAGCCGGCGTCTGATGGCGGCTATTTGGAAAACCAACCCGCGATCGGATGCATCACCACCTCGCCATCCCCCTGGCGGCAGCCAATATTCCCGGAAACCACGATTCTGTCTCGCTCGTGGGAGAGCTGAACTTCGTCGGTCTGTACATCGCCGACGCCGCGGTGACAGGCCAGTTTAGTGTCGAGGTATAGCACCTGGGCGGAGTAAGGCTCTGCCGGGGCGTCCCCCTTGACACCAAAACTGACCATGGCATTGGCGCCGATCAGGTTGAAATTCGTCAGGGGGCCAATCTTGGAGGGCATCACCAGCGTTCCGGACAATGGCGGTTGCCCATCAATCTCCACTTGCCATTTGTTGTCCTTCGCATGTGCGGCGCAGCTGATGAAGCCGGCCACTACCAGCGCATGAAGGGCTGCAGTTTTCAATTTCAGCATCGCTTTTCACTCTTTGTGTAAGGAATCAGGACATCGCTGCAGGTCACTTCTGCGTCTACGGCCTGGTGAAAAACATTTCAGCGCCTTTGTGATCAACGATCAATGTATCCCCATCAAACTGCTTGACCTCCCAGCGCTGTGGGCCTCGCTTGTCGGTGTAGTGGATCACCCCCTGATCAATCACGTAGTTGGCACGGCTTTTCTCCGCGCCCCCCTGGCTGTAATTGATCAGCTCCCCCGATGGCAGGAACTCCATGCCCAGGTTGACCGGCACTTTCTTCTCGCCGTCCAGAATCATGTGGGTAAAGGTCCATTTGCCGGACAGGGTCTTGCTTGAAAGATCGGCGCCGTAAGCGATGCCTGTCAGCAGCATCGAGAGCACAATGGGGAGAGCGATTTTCATGGTTGCGCATCCTTTCCAGTTTGTGTGAGCAGGTCTTCATCGACAGCAGCCTGCCGGTTACATAAGGGGGCGTACGGTGAAGAACACCGATACGCCACTACTTCGGCCACCCGCCATTTTCCGCCCAGAAGGCATCGATCCCCGGCATGATGCGGTCGATCTGGGCCTGGCTCATGCCTTCCCGGCGCAGGCCCTCGATATATTCGGAGCGCGTCTGACGACCGGGCGCGGCGGGTTCAGCGGTGGGCCGAAGCTGCTGTGCGAGTTTTTTCTGGCGACTGTCCTCTGCCCAGCACGCCCGCAGTTTCACCTTGCAGATCGGTTTGCATTCCGGCGAGAGCGTTGCAATCGGCTGGCAGTCACAGGCGCAGCGCGGGAAGTCCTGCACGGGGCTGGAGGGCAGGGTGCCGCCGGTTCCGCCTGACTGCCGGCCCGGCGGCATGATGGATGCGAGATCCTGATTGCCCAGGGCAGGGAAGGCCTGAGACAGGTCCTGCATGCCGGATTCGGTGGTCTGCTGCAGGTAATCCGCTGCGGCGGGATCGCCTTCCCAGGGCGCGGCGATCACGAACTCGCCACTGATCGTTCTATCAACCGGGAGCGTCATGTCCTCACCAGCATTGCTGAAGTCCACTGCACTCAAATCGGTCAGGTTGGCCTCAAACCGGCCACGCATGACGTAGGGCGTGAACTCCTCGATGCTGACCCGGCCGGATTGACGATACTCCTGACCGCGGCCTGGAATGGCGTCCTCGGGACCCTTGGCCTGCAAGTTGCCACGCCCGGCGCCGCCGTTCACCACAATTTCGGCATTGTCGAACGCACCGGTGAAGCCGTATTCGATCAGTGGAATCGTGATGGTGACTGTGGAGCCTTCGGTATCCCTGACCTCCTCCATGGCCTTCTTCCACTGCGAATCGGTCGACAAGGCGCCGTGGTCCGCGATCGCCGTCATCTGCGCCATGAATTGGGCCAGTCCCCCGCCCGTGCCGGTGGTTTGGGTCATATCGCCCATTGCGCCCGGGGTCAGCGACAGCTGAATGGAGGTAATCGGCCCGCAGCTGCTGGCTCCGAAGGGCTTCACGCAGCGCGCGCGCTTCCGCTCGAAGTTGGCATGGGCGCCCAGTGCGGTCTGGTTGCTCAGCGCTTCCAGCCCGGTCTCGACTTCGTTGCGGGCTGCGCTGCGGGTTGAATCCTTCGCCCTGGCTTGCTTGGACGGGGCGGCTTTCGCTTTGTCGGGCGCTGCTTTTGATGGTGGACTGGCTTGGGACTGCTGTCGCGGCTGACTCAGGTCGCTGACCCATCGGCTGTAAGTCGCATTCAGCTGCAGGTCCGTGTTCAGCGTGGTGGCGGGATCTGCCGCCATGTTGCTCACGATAAAAACGGTGGGTACGCCGCTGTCGATGCGAAAGCGCCAGTGCCCGAGATACCCACCCCCGGCCGGTGACGGCACAATCTGGGCGCTGCCGATGCGCCCGCCGCCCGCCGTCCCGATCTGCAAGGCCTGCAGTGCGGTCACCGTTTCGGCACGCGTCTGCAGGGAGACGTCAGCACGACCGGTCCCGGCGACATTCACCTTGAAACAGCGCGCGCCGTTCTTGCGCAACGGCACCGGGGTGGAGTTGGAGGGTGATCGAGCCGATAGTGAAAGCTCGGTGCAGCCACCGAAGACATATTTCAGCCAATTGTCCTGGGCCTCCTGCGCTGTACCGCTGGGCGCCCTGGTCAAGCGATCGGGTACGTAGCCGGCAAAGGTCGATACAAAAGCGGCGTACATCCGCTGAAGGCCAAGCCCGGTGGCTTTCTTCAGTCCGCGGTCCAGCCATTGCCCATCGGCAGGGCCGGACGCCCGATCCGCCAGAGGCTGGCTCAACACCGTCTTCAGGTAGCTGTAGTCAGGGGCGGTCGGCTTCAGGCCGGGACGGCCGTTATCTTTGGCGGCCGCGTAGTGTTCGGCGACGTAACGCCAGAAGGAAGACGTCCGATAGTCTTCCTTCTTGCCCAGGTCGGGCTGCCAGAGCGCCTTGTAATATGGCCGTCCACCGAGCCGGAAGCCGTCCTCCTTGCCCTTGTACATGTCCACGCCGGCCAGTTTTCGCGCGGCCTCCATGCCCACGGCCTGCGCCTGACCCTCCAGAATCCAGTCACGATCGTCGACCTGCTCGTAGCTGATGTAGCCGTGCTGTACGTTGTGGAATAGTTCATGCGCCAAGTCCTCGTACATCCGAGGTGCGGGCTTGCCATCCACAATTGCGCGGGAAAGATCTACCAGAAGGATCGTCGAGCCGTCCGGTCTGGGCCCAGCCCGGGCAATCGGATCCTTGTCGTCATAGTCGTAGAGATAAACCCGATAAGCCTTGCCGCCCTTGCGCCCGTCAACAATCTGCAGCGGCGGCGCCTTGAAACCCATGAACTGGTAGTAGCTAGCCACCTTGGAAAGGTGGCGCTCAAGCTCGGCGACCGCGGCTTCCTGATCGTCGCTGAAACCGGTGAAGGGGTTGAAGCTGTCAAGGACTGAACTGACGCTCGGGTTCTTGTTTTCAAAAATGAAATCCGTGGTCGGCCACGTTGCTGCCAGCACGGGCGAGGTCAATCCGGAGCCCAGCAGCAATGCCGCCAGACCGTAACGGAGGTGATGTCGCATGGAGATCCTTCCCCTCTGGTTGTGCCATCGGAAGGTGACCAATAGCATTTTGAACACTGCGGTGCACCGGGGGGCGGCTACCATGTGCGTGGCCCCTGCGGTTGTGGCTGCTGAATCCGCCCGTCCGTGAGGTGACAGATTCTTGTCGAAATCAGTTGGAGTCTGAGCCTGTTGGTCAAACGTGCGATCACCGGTTTTGTGCAGGACGAGGAGGGCGATTGGGTGGCCCGTCTGGCCTGTGGCCATCGCCAGCACACGCGCCATCGTCCCCCCTGGATCAACCGCCCCTGGGTGGTGACTGCGACAGGACGGCAGGCGGCCGTGGGCCGCGAGTTGGAATGCGTGAAGTGCGACGAGGGGGCGCCACCGGATGGGTAGCTGCCCGGTGAACAGGTCCGCAAGAAACGGATAGAACGCGCGCCCTCCGTGCCGGATGCTGTGCCCCTCGCCATTGATCGCAGGAAAGAGGACGCGCGCCATGAATGAATCGCAATGCTGGACGGCCGTGGAGACCCGGGATGTCGCGCAGGACGGCATCTTTCTGTATGGGGTGGTCACCACCGGTGTGTACTGCCGGCCGTCCTGTCCTTCGCGGTTGCCGCTGCGCGGCAATGTGCGCTTCTACCGGACGGCCGCCGAAGCCGAACGAGACGGCTTGCGGCCGTGCAAGCGCTGCCGGCCGCTGGCGGCCTCGGCCGACGAGGAGACGGTGCGCAAGGTCCGCACCTTGTGCCGGCACATCGAAACGCACCCGGAGGACAGCCATTCGCTGCAGGCCCTGGCGCAGCGGGTGCATCTGAGTCCGCATCATCTGCAGCGCCGGTTCAAGGCGGTGCTGGGGGTGAGTCCGCGCGAGTACGTGGAGGCCTGCCGGATGGCCGCCCTGAAGCGGGGGCTGCGGGACGGCGGCCCCGTCACAGGCGCCATTCTCGATGCCGGGTTCGGCTCGGCGAGCCGGGTGTATGCACGCGTGACCACGCGGCTGGGCATGACGCCGCGGCAATACCGCGCCGGTGCTCAGGGCGTGTCCATCACCTGTGCGGTTTCCGACACGCCATTGGGACTGTTGATGATGGGGGCGACCGACCGGGGTCTGTGCTTCGTGCAGTTTGGGGCCAGCGAGGCCGAATTGCGGCGACAGCTGCAAGCGGAGTTCCCGGGGGCCGCCATCGCGCCCATGGCCGCCGATGCCGATCCGTCGTTCACCGCCTGGATGACGATGCTGCGGGAGCACCTCTCCGGTCTGCGGGTGTCGCTGGAGATGCCGGTGGATCTGCGCGGCACTGCATTTCAGATGGCGGTCTGGAACTATCTGCTGAAGATTCCCTATGGCGAGCTGCAGTCCTATTCGGAAGTGGCCGCCGCCATCGGCAAGCCGCGCGCCGTGCGTGCAGTGGCCAGTGCCTGTGCGGCCAATCGCGTGGCGCTGTTGGTGCCCTGCCATCGCGTGATCCGGGGGGACGGCAGCTTGGGAGGTTATCGCTGGGGGCTGGAGCGCAAGCGGGTGCTGATTGACCGGGAGCGCGCGGTTCGCCGCGGGGGCGCCTGAGTTGGGTACGACCATGAAGACGGTGGGCGAACTGCCGGTGACGGCGCCGCTGCCGTGGGCGCCGTTGCTGGCCTATCTGAACCCGCGCCTGACGCCGCAGATCGAGCGCGTCACCGCCGATGCGTATGAACGCCAACTCGGCGGCACGACGCTGCGGGTGACGTTCCCGCCGGGCACCGGATGTCTGCGCTTGCAGGCCGATGGACCGCTGGACGCGGACGATGCCCTGAGGCGGGTCGCGCGCCTGTTTGATGTGGCGGACGATGCCCGCGAGGCCCGTGTCGCCTTGCGCGATGACCCGGTCATCGGGCCGCGCCTGGCCCGCCTGCCGGGTCTGCGGGCAATGGGTGCCTGGTGTCCCTTCGAACTCTGCGTGCGGACGGTGCTGGGCCAGCAGGTCACGGTGGTCGCGGCCGGCACCTTGATGCAGCGGCTGGTCGCGCGCTGCGGCGGGCTCACGCCGCCGTCGGTGCTGGCGGCAGATCTGTCCGCGATGGGCATGCCGGGGCGGCGGGTGGAGACGGTTCGCCGACTGGCAGCAGTCTTCGCGGACAACCCGCCGCTGCTCAATACCGCACCCGGGTCCGAGACGGTGTCGGCGCTGCAGGCTGTCGCCGGTATCGGGCCCTGGACCCTGGCCTACCTCGGCATCCGCCTGGGCCGGCAGGCGGATGCCTTTCCGCATACCGATGTCGGCCTGCTGCGGGGCGCGGGCGTCACGTCGCCGTCTGCGCTGCTGGCCCTGGCCGAATCCTGGCGTCCGTATCGGGCGCTCGCGGCGCTTTACCTGTGGAACGTGCCATGAGTGCCGTCGGCAATGCGGCGGAGGCATCCACCGGAGGCGATCCGATTGCGGTCATCGAGGCCACGGACTGGGCGCAGGCCCACGAGGATCTCGACCGGGATGGCGTCACACGGATCGCGGGCGTGCTGGGCGCTGCCGACTGTGCGGCGCTGCGGGCCGCGTATGCCGACCGCGAACGTTTCCGTGCCCGGGTCGTCATGCAGCGCCACGGCTTCGGACAGGGCGAGTACCAGTACTTCCGGGATCCGCTGCCGCCGTTGGTGCAACAGCTGCGCGAATCGCTGTACCCCCATCTGGTTCCGGTGGCCAATCGCTGGGCGGCGCTGCTGCGCCAGCCGCAACGCTTTCCGACCACCCATGCCGCCTTCCGCGACCAGTGCCACGCCGCCGGCCAGAGTCGTCCGACCCCGTTGTTGCTGCGCTACGGTGCGGGCGACTACAACTGCCTGCATCAGGACGTCTACGGGTCGCGTGTATTTCCATTGCAGATGGTGGTGCTGCTGAGCGCCCCCGGGCGGGATTTCGACGGCGGCGAGCTGGTGCTGGTCGAGCAGCGGCCGCGCATGCAGTCACGCCCGCAGGTGATTCCGCTGCAGCAGGGTGAGGCGGCGATCTTTGCCGTCCATCATCGCCCGGTGATGGGCACGCGTGGCGCCTACCGCGTTGCCCTGCGCCATGGCGTCAGCCGGTTGCACCGGGGTGAGCGCTTTACCCTGGGGATCATCCTGCATGACGCTGCATAGCCGGCACCGCAGGCGCCAGCGTGGCGATACGTTCCAGCGTTACGCGCGTCCGTGCTTGCCGCCTTCGCCCGCCGGTACGGCCGCTCCCGCCCGGTAGGCGCTCGGGGTGGTGGCGGTCCAGCGATGGAAGGCCCGGGTGAAGTTGGCGGGATCGGAGTATCCCAGTCGGTCGGCGACCTGCTCGATGCTCAAGGCGGTATCGCTCAGCAGCGTCATCGCCTCGCGGCGAAGGACGTCGTCGAGAATCTTTCGGAAGCTGACGCCATGGCTCGCCATCCTTCGGCGAATCGTGCGGGGGGACATGTTGAGCTTCTGCGCCACGGCTTCCAGTCCGGGGTACCGGCCATTGCGGTTGATCAGGGTGGCGCGAATCCGGGTGAGCAGGTCCTCGGTTTCCCCCAGGATCGTACGTTCCCGGGCCAGTTGCGCAGTGGCCTGGGCAACGGCAATGGCGTTGGCGGTGGGCAGTGGGGTATCGAGCACGGCCGCCGGGAAGCGCACCTGATTGGCCGCCTTTCCGAAGCGCAGGGTGGGGAGGCGCGAGCGGTAGTGGGCGTGGTACGGCGCTTGCGGGTAGTCGCACCAGATCGTCATGTCCGATGCCCGCAGCAGCCCAAAGCTCGCCTGGAGCAGCAGGCGGTACACGCCGACGAGGAAAAAGTCGAAGGTGTGGTTCCGCACGATGCCCAGCTCTGCTGCGTCCAGGACCGAGACCACCGCCTGGTCGCCGTCGATGCCGAAGGCCAGGCGCAGGTAGGGCAGCCGCGTCGGCAGAAACCGGTCGCCGAACGCAATGCCCTCGCGCAGGGTCGCGGAGGCCATCAGTCCGTATCCAACCAGCCCGTGGGTGGTGATGCTGCTGGCCAGTCCGATCTCGAGACCGATGCCGGGGTTGCCGGTGAAGCGGATGGCGCGGAGCAGGATGGTGCCGGCATCGTGTCGGGACACCCGGGCATCGGCGGCGCCGAGCAGGCTGCGCGAGAGGCCCAGCCCGTGGATCAGCTGTTCTCGTGGGACGCCGTTGCGGGCGGCGTCATCGAAGATGAGCTGGACATAGGCAAGGGGAATGGCCGGACGGTAGACGTCGTCGGTGCGTGGGTTCTTCATGAAATCGTGGCCATAAATGACAAGCAGATTGGCAAGGGTCTCCCATTATCATCAGGGGGTTATGGCGATAGGATACGGTCACGGGTGATAGGTCGGACTGCCACTCAAGAATAATCAGCATCCGGCCGGACGATCGCACGGTCGTCATCCCGGCCGCCGTCGCCCGGGGCGGTCATCGCGGAGGAGAGCGCGTGAGCAGGCATCACGGAACAAGAACGGCGGCTGCTGCTGCCGCAGGCGTCGTGCGGACGGCGCTCATCCTGGCCGTGGGCTGCGGCGTGGCGCTGTCTGTCGGCGGCTGTTCCGACGACGCACTCGCCCCCCGGCCTGATGTGAACGCCGAGATCTATCACACCAATGCTTTCGGCGAGTATCGGAGCCTGGTCTACGTTCCGGGATCGGTGTCCCCGTCACAGCCCGTGCCGATGGTGGTGGTGCTGCACGGCGCCAATACCACGGCCGAGCAGCAACGCGCCGCGAACCTGTTCGATCCGCTCGCGGCCCGGGAGCGGTTCATTGTGATGTATCCGGATCACGAAACCGAGGGGGCGATTGGCCGCCATCCGCTGCAGTCCTGGCGTTTCTACAATCCGCTGGAAATGCAGCGGGGTGTCGGGGATGCCGAGGCCATTGCCGCGCTCACGCGGCAGGCCATGACCACGTGGAACGTGGATCCCGAGCGGGTCTACATTGTCGGCATGTCCGCCGGCGGCTGGATGACCAGCATCATGGGCGCGACCTATCCCGACCTGTATGCCGCCATCGGCATCGCCGAGGCGGGGGCCTATGGCATCGGGATTGCCGGTGTCGGCCAGCCGCTGGGGGCCATGCTGCTGCGCCCTGGCGTGCTGGCGCTGTCGGCCCATGCCGCCATGGGGGCGCATGCGCGTGTGATGCCGGTGATCAATTTTCAGGGTGACAAGGATCTCGCGGCGACGCCCGCCAGTGGGCACAACGCGATTCAGCAGTGGCTGATGACCAACAACCTCGTGATCTCCGGCACCCTGCAGTCACCGCTGTCGCTGTCGCCCGCCGAAACCCTGACGGTGACGCCGGAAACCGGATACCCGTACCACATCGACATCTACCGGGACGCGGACGGCTGCCGGGTGGTGGAACAGGTGCGAATCGAGGAGATGGCGCATTACTGGCCCGGCGGCTCGGATGACCCCAGCCTGGCGGGATTCACGGATCCTCGCGCGCCGAGCGGCGCGGCGCTGTCGTGGGCGTTCTTCAAACGGTTTCGACGGTCCGACACGACGCTGCCCTGCGCGGAGGCCGGGCCATGAAGGCGCCTGCACACAGACCAGGGTGGGGAGGACGCCCGCGGCATCCTTTCGCGGTCGTGTTGATGGTCTGCAGCCTGGGACTCGGCGCCTGTGGCGAGTCGACTGCGCCCGACAGCGCGTCGGCGTCCTCCGCGATTACCGTCGTCGACCATGAGGTCACTTCGGAGCGCGTGCGGCGCTATCGCGTGTCGACGCCGTCGCTGGAAATGTCCGCCACAACGCCGCTGCGGATCAATGTCATCCTGCCTGCCGACTATGATCGTCAGCCGCGACGTCGCTATCCGGTGCTGTATGCCCTGCCGGGGACCAGCAATACGGCCGATGTCTGGCTCAACAATATCGACACGGTCGAAATGACGGCGGCGCTTCCGCTGATTGTCGTGATCCCTGATGGCACCTTCGATGCGGATGGTGGCGGTTTTTATACCAACTGGGTGGACCAGACCACCAGCCGGGGCATCGCGAACTGGGAAACCTTTCACACCGAGGAACTGGTCGCCTGGATCGATGAACGGTTCCGCACGCACCGTGATCGTTCCGGTCGTGCGATTGTCGGGATTTCGCAGGGAGGCTTCGGTTCGATGTCCTACGCGGCCCGCCACCCGCATCGCTACGGCGCGGCGGCCTCGTTCTCGGGGGCGGTCGATATCTACTACAACCCGGTGTGTCACCTCGGGGCGGTGGCGCTGATATCGACCATCATGACCGGCCTCAACGGTGTTCAGCCGTTTGCCCCGTTCGGTGACCCGTTGACCCATGCCGACAACTGGAAGGCCCGTGATCCGGGGTCGATTGTCGCCAATCTGGCTGACACCAAGGTGGATCTGTACACCAGCACCGGACTGCCCGGCCTGCCGGATCTGACCGACCCGGCCGTGGTTGGCACCGTGGCCATCGAGGCCCTGCTGCATGCATCCAACCAGTGCTTCCGGCAGGCAGCCGATCAGGCGGGTATCGACTACGGTTGGCACCGCTACATCATTGGCACGCATGCTTGGAACTATGGCAATCGGTCCCTGGCCGATTACCTGCCGCGGCTGATGACGTTCTTCGAGACGGGGCAGTAGGGCAGACCGCCCCCGCACCCTGTCAGAATAGGCGATCAGCCGGCATGCAAAAGCCGGCGTGTTCGACAATCAAGAGGAGAACGGGGATGCACCAGGAACCTTGGGTGGTGGCGGGACAGGGTTTTTCCAGCCGTATCAGCGGCAGGCTGCTGGCACATTGTTTTGTGATGATGTTTCTGGGGTTTGCCGGGGGCTTCGTGTGGCTGATCGCGTTGGCCGACAACGTGTTCCACATCCTGCCGCTGCCGCGCATCGAGATTGTGGTGCCGGATCAGAAGGAACTGCTGCGCAACGCACACACCGGTCCGCTGATGAACGCCATGTACGTGATGGCGATGGTGGCGTTGAGTTCGCGCGTCAATTTCAGCGTGCGGCAGGCCAAGTGGGTCTATTACAGCGCTATCGTCATGCTGTGGGGCAACCTGATCGGGTATTCGGCGGCGGTCTATGCCCCGGAACGCGGCCTGCAGCCGGTGGGGGACTGGCCCAATCTGCTGTCCTACGCGGCCTTCTACGCCGCCGTGGTGGGCGCCACCATCGCCACCGCGATCTTCCTCAACAATGCGCTTCGCGAGGCGCGGCGCAAGCACGCATGAGGAGGGCCCGGTGCCGCTGATGGGCGGCACCGGGCGCGTCGGGATCAGCGCTTGGGCTTGGCGCCGCGCAGCCCCAGTTTCACGGCATCCACCAGATCCAGCGGGACCTGGCGGCGGATGCTGCCGATCTGGCTGGCGCGGATGCGACGTTTGGAATCGGCGTGGGCGCGCATGTCCAGCTTGCCGAACTGTGCTGCCAGTGTCCTGGCGCGCGCCAGCAGCTGATCCGGTGGAACCAGCTCGTCGAAGAAGCCGGCCGTCATGGCGGCGTCCGGGGTGAAGTGCTCGGACAGCACCACGGTGCGCTGGTAGGCCGCCGGGGTGAGGCGTTGCTGCATCACCGTGCAGGCCACGCGCGGCATGGTGAGGCCCAAGGCCACTTCATTGGCGGCAATCTGGAATGGACCTTCGCTGCCGATGATGTAGTCGGTGGAGAGCATCATGAACACGCCCATGGCGAAGACGTGGCCATTGCAGGCGGTGATGACGGGGTAGGGGTATTCCATGATCCGCGCGGTCAGCGAGTAGCCGGCACGCAACATGCGCAGGGTGTCGACGCCCCCGCGTTTCATGACCTTGAGGTCGTAGCCGGCCGAGAACACGCCCTCGCGGCCGGTGAGGATCACGGTGGCCTTGTCCCGCTCGGCCTGTCGGAAGGCGCCGTAGATGCCTTTGAGCACGGCAGGCGGCAGTGCATTGCGTTTGCCGTCGTCGAGGGTGATGACGGCAATGCCGTCCTGCTGCTGGTACTGAACGCTGTCGTGGCTGGCCATGGGGGCTCCTGAAAATGGGTCTGTCCGCAGTGTAGACCTGAAGTCCTCGATCCCGGGTTGACCCTGGGGCCGGCGCGCGGCGGCGCGCCGGGCCTGTTCGGCGATAACCTTTCACATCATTGATCCTGTTGCTGTCGCATTCACAAGCCTTGGGAGAAACCCGATGACCCCCGCGTATCTCATCCTGCTGCTCAATGCCGCCGTATTCGGCCTGTACGGCCTGGCCTTCCTGTTCTGGCCTTCGGCGATGGCGGTGTGGGTGACGGATGCCGCGCCACTGTCGTCGTCCGGCGTGATTGATCTGCGCGCCACGTACGGTGGGATGTCACTGGCCGTGGGGGGCGTGCTTTACCTGCTTGCGCGGTCGCCCGCGCATCGGCGACTGGGGCTGCAGTCCGTGCTGTTGCTGATGGTGTGCATGGCCGGCGGACGGCTGGTCGGCATGCTGACGGATGGCGATGCCAATGACACCATGGGGCTCTACCTAGCGCTGGAGCTGTTCATGGCAGCGGTGGCAGGGCTGGCGCTGAAGTCACGTTGATGTCGATTTCTGTCGGTCAGGTTCGACGCGAGGGTGGAGGGACGTCCTCCGTACCCCGGGAGGGATCACATGAGCACCGTTGAACTGCACCGCGTACTGCGCGCGCCACCGGAGAAGGTGTACCGCGCCTTCATCGACCCCGATGCCATGGTCAAGTGGCTGCCGCCGCACGGCTTCACCGGCAAGGTGCTGCACATGGATGCGCGGGTGGGCGGCAGCTATCGCATGGCGTTCACCAATTTTTCCAGCGGCACCACCCACGCCTTCGGTGGCCAGTACCTGGAACTCACGCCGGGCGAGCGGCTGCGCTATACCGACGTGTTTGATGATCCCGGCCTGCCGGGCGAGATGATCACCACGATAACGCTCAAGGCGGTATCGGTCGGGACCGAGCTGCGGGCCGTGCAGGAGGGCATCCCGGCGGTGATTCCGGTGGAGGCCTGTTACCTGGGGTGGCAGGAATCGCTCTCCATGCTGGCGCAGCTGGTGGAGCCGGAGATCCCGGGCTGAGGCTCTTTTACTAGCCGGCCGTCACCGGAACGCCACGGCGGGCCGTCATACTGAGGAGATGAATATCTACCGCTCTCCTGCGTATGGCGGCCTGCTGGTGATGGCCTTGGCGTTGACGGCCTGTGGTGGGGATGATCGTCCGATCCCCACGGATCTGGGGCCGACGCCCAGTCCAAGCCCGACCGTGGTGCCGACACCGATTCCCACGCCCACGGTGGCGCCGACGCCGACGCCGACCCCCGGCCCGAGCCCGACTCCGAGTGCCTCGCCGACGCCTACCCCGACGCCGAGCGTATCGCCCAGTCCGAGTCCCAGTCCGACGCCGACGCCGACACCCGCTGGGCAGTGGCTGACCACGGATGCGCACGTACACACCGACCATTCCTCGGACGGCTCGGCGTTCCGCCAGCTGTCCAGCGACGCCCTTCCGGGCAATGTCTCCATCGCCGACCAGATCGGCCAGGGGCGGCTACGGGGACTGGACTTCATGGCGTTGACCGATCACCGCACCTACGACCAGCACTGGGACCCGCTGTGGACCAGTGACGACATCCTGCTGATCCCGGGCGAGGAAGCCAACGGCAGTCCGCACGCCAACGTGTTCGGCGCAGTGGACACCATTCTCGATGGTGCCAATGGTCCCGCTGGTTTTGATCACAAGCCCACGCAGCAGAGCATCTGGGATGCCCATGCGCAGGGCGCGGTGTGGCAGGTCAACCATCCCAATCGTGACTCGATGAATGATGATGGCAGCGCCAACGATCAGGGCAGCGTGATCGGTGCCAACCTGATCGAGGTGTGGAATGTCGCCGAGGACATCGAGCTGCAGCTCAACTACGCCGAGAGCCGCTGGAACCTGGGCTTCGAAACCGGCATCACCGCCAGTTCGGACAATCACTTCCGGGAATTGTGGCTGCTCGGCTTCGGGCCGGGCGCGGTGCACACGCATGTTTTCGCCGCCAGCGACAGCGGGCGTGCCGTGCTCGACGGCCTGCGCCGCGGGCGCACCACGCTCAGTGACAGCGGTCTGTTCGCCTCTTTCCTGACGATGGAGGCCGATGTCGATGGTGACGGGGTGTTTGAAGTGCTCAATGGCGACACTGTGGCCGTGACGCCGGGGCAGGAGATCACCTTCCGCTTCCGTGCGCGGAGTGCCATCGGGCAGACCCTGCAGGTGATTGCCCAGCCAGGGCGTACGGTGGCACCGGTGGCGCTGTTCCAGCCGCGGCTGCCGGACGAGACCTTTGTCTGGACCATGACCGCTCCCGAGCAGCCGTACTGGCTGCGCGCCGAACTGCGTGGCATCGGTATGGGCTTGCCGGATGACGATGCCCTGCCGCGTGCCGAGCGCAGCCGGCGTGCGCTGACCTCGCCGATCTTCCTGCGGCCAAATGGAGTTCCTGTGCAGCCGCAGGGCGAACGCCCGGTACCAGCCGATCAGGCTGCGGCGGATGGGGCGAAGCGGGTGCTGGGCACAGCCGGCCGTTTTACCGGCTTTCCGGATGGCGTGACCCTTACCGATGGCGCCGAACTGTCGGTGGCGGAGGCTCATGACCAAACCGGGACCGATGTGCTGTTCCGCCGAAATGATGAGGTGCCGCTGCGCCTCAATACCGTGACTGGCTTTGCGCGCTTCCCGCGCATCGCTGCCCATGGGCAGCAGGTGTGGGTGGTGTGGGAGGACGAACGTGCCGGACAGCGACCGCGCCGTCCGCGCATCCTGCTGCGGGGCTCGTCGGACGGCGGGCGGCATTGGGACCCTGAGATCGAGCTGGCGCCCGCGGCGGCGCGCAGCATCCGGCCGGCGCTCGCGGTGTTGCCCGATGGCCGCCCGGTGGTGGCCTGGAGCGACAACCGTCGTCGTTGCTTCGATCTCTATGTGCAGGTGGGCGCCGAGGCTGCGCCGCAATCCCTGAGCAGCGAAAAGACCTGTGCCCCCGGCACGCTGGTGGATACCCGCAGTCCGCGTGACCCGGCCTCCCTGCATCCGGCGTTGACCGTGCTGCCCGACAGCAGTGTGGTGGTGGTGTTTCAGGACAACCGCTTCGACCCCAATCCCGGCTGGACCGGCGAAACCGGCTTCCATGATGGTTTCGAGGGAGTGGACCGGACCGATCCCGATAACTGGGAGATTCTGGCGCGCGTTCTGGATCCTGCGACCGGTGGCTGGTCGCCAGCGGTGCGGGTCTCCAACAATGGCAGCGAGGATCCGTTCGACGAGACTGCCCTGGCGGATCGTCACCCGGCGATCGCCTCCGCGGCCGATGGCACGGTGATGGCCGTGTGGGATGCCAAAGTGCTGCGTTCCTCCGGGGTCAACAGCGTGCTGATGGCCAGTCATTCCCGCGACGGCGGCCTGAGCTGGAGCCCCGCCGAGGCGGTGGACGACAGCGTGTCGGCCATGCAGCAGCGTCCCGCCGTGGCGGCGGTCAACGATCAGTTGCACGTGGTGTGGATGGACAACCGCGATGCGGACTGGCGCCATCGCCTGTGGTCGCGCCGCTGGCAGGTCGATGCCGGCTGGGACGCCGCGGCAGTGCGCGTGACCGGCCCGGGGAATGCCGGCTGGCCGCGTCTCGATGGCGGCCGCCTGCTGTGGACCAGCGATCGAGGCGCCAACGCCGGGCAGCGTGACAACACCTGGGAGATCTGGCAGTTGGGTGGTCGCTGACGGGAAGCGCCCGGCGCCGTTCAGCCTCCGAGGGCAAGGGTGCCTTCGCGATGACCGTCTGGCATCCGTAGGCTGCCGCTGATCGGGCATGCCGCTGCCGTGGGTCGGACGGGGTGCCCGTAGTCGCAAGCCCTCCCGTATGCTCGCCCGCTCACAGGTGCAGGCCAGGAGGCCGAGATGGGCGAGGGGTTTCGACCATGAGATCGGTGGCGTTGGTGGCGGCGTTCATCGCCCTGCTGATGGTGGCCGTATTGTTGCGGCAGGTTGCGCAGGCTCCGGCCGCGCCGGAGTCGGAGACGCGCGCCCCCCAAGCGGCGGCGCCGTGACCGGATCAGCTCAGGACGCCCGTCAGCCCCATCCACAGCGCCATGGCTACCATCATCAGGTTCTCGGTGAGTGAGACGAAACCCAGCGGCACATTGCTGTTCCCTCCGACGCAGGCGCACTTCAGCTCGCGCCGGTCCAGATAGACGGCCTTGAATACCGAGACCGCGCCCACCGTGCCGATGAACAGGGCCAGCGGCACCGACAACCAGGTGAGCACTCCCGCCACCATCAGCAGGCCGGCCAGCCCCTCAGCAAACGGATAGAGGTAGCTGTAGGGCACCCAGCGCTTTGCCAGCAGGTCATAGTTGAGAAACATGGTGGAAAAGCTTTCCACGTTCTGCAGCTTGAGCAGTGACAGCACCACCATGGAGAAGGCGATGAACCATACCGCCGCCTGAGCCGTGAACGGATTACCGAAGGCTGCCGTGCTGGCGGCCAGCGCCATCAGGGCGGTGAGGCTGAACAGGGCCGCGACCGGTTGGTAACTCGTCTCGTTGGGCTTTCGCACGCGCAGGCCGAGGAACCGTCGCAGGTCCTCGGTGCCGCCGATACGGCGCCCATCGATGAAAATCTGCGGCGTCGTGCCCACGCCATGCTCGGCCTTGAAGGCATCGGTCTGTTCGCGCGACCGAAGCGGGTGATCGCTGACCTCGTAGCCGGCCCGCTTCAGCAGATGCCGAGCTTTGAGGCCGTACGGGCATTGATGTTCGGGCATCACCATGCGGTAGAGATCAGCGTGTCGGGTGCTCATCGGGAACCTCCTTGTGTTGCGATAACCGGCACTCTACTCTCCGTACCATGGTACGGAGTCAAGTCCCCCCGTTGCTCACCATCAGTCAGCTTGCCCGGCAGGGGCAGGTGGGCGTGGAAACCATCCGCTTCTATCAGCGCAAGGCTCTGCTGCCGACACCGCCCAAGGGCGGGGGGATCCGGCGGTACGATGATGAGGCGGTACGGCGCCTGCGCTTCATCAGGCAGGCGCAGACCGCCGGGTTCTCGCTGGAGGAGATTCGCGAACTGCTGCTGCTGGATGCCGGTCAGGACCGGTGTCGTGCCCGCGCCATGGCGCAGGCGCGGATCGCCGCGCTCAATGCCCGTATCGATGCGCTGGGGGCTGCACGCGATGCCTTGCAGCGGTTGGCGCAGGAATGTGCCGAAGGCACCACGGGGCCCTGCCCCATTCTGTCGGCCTTCGAGCCGCGCTCAGGCGGCCGCTGACAATCGCGCCAGAATGTCCGCTTCATCCTTGCGGGCGAAGCCCACACTCAGGGTGCCGCCGGCATCGATCACCGGTCGTTTCACCAGCGACGGCTCGCGGGACAGCAACGCGGCGGCGGTGGCGGCGCTGAGTGCGGATCGTGTGGATGCATCCAGCTTGCGCCACGTGGTGCCGGCACGGTTGATCACCGTATCCAGGCCCAGGGTGTCGATCCACTGCTGCGCCAGTGCCTCCGGCAGGCCGTCCGCCTTGAAGTTGTGAAACTGGTGTTCGATGCCGGCCTGTTGCAGGGCCTGCCGGGCGCGTTTGACGGTGTCGCAGTTGGGGATGCCGTACAGGGTGATCATGCGGTCGTACCGGGTTGAGGCGGGGCCGCATTATCCCCGACGCAGTCCGATCCAGACGCCCAGGGCGGCCAGCGCGAATCCAGCCGCCTCCCGCGCGCCGAACGCGGTACCCAGGGTGACGGCAGCCATCACCGCAGTGACCGGTGGAACCAGATAGAACAGTCCGGCGACGCGTGCGGCGGCGCCGCGGTTGAGCAACCACAGGTAGAGCAGCAGTCCGGCACAGGCATTGACCAGGATGATCCACAGCAGCCCGCCAACAGCTGCGGGCCGGGGATCGAAGGCGAGCCCCTCGGTGGTCAGCGCGATCGGCAGCAGTACGACGCCGGAGGCCAGCAGCTGCGCCAACAGTGACAGGCGGGCATCCAGGGCCGTGTTGTGACGCTTCTGATAAAGCGTGCCGCCGCTCAGCGACAGCAGGGCGCAGGCCATGAGGCCGTAACCCAGCAGACTGGCCGGGACGAACAGCGCCGGGCCGATCACCAGCAGCACGCCGGCGAGGCCGATGACGAGGCCGGGCAGGGTCCAGCGGGTCATGCGTTCCCCCAGCAGCAGGGCGGCGCCCAAGGTGGTGACCAGGGGCATCAAGCCTGCGATCAAACCGGCCGCGGCGGCCGGTACACCCATGCGCATGCCCGTGTAGGTGAAGGCAAAAAAGCCGCCCTGCAGAAGAATGCCAGCGATGGCGGCATGCATCAGCGCACGCCGCTCCACTCGCGCTGCCGGCCGGGCCAGCAACCACAGGCCGATGATGGCGCCGGCGCCGAAGAAGCGGAGTACCGCGAGGGTGAATGGGCCGCCACCGCGCAGGCCGAAGTCGACGGCGATGTAGCCGCTGCTCCACAGCACCACGAACAGCAGGCCACCGAGGCTGTCGGTGCGGGAATCGGCAGGGGGACTGGGCGACATGGCGCGGCATGCTACCCGCTCCTGCCTGTGCGCGACAGCCGACTTTGGCCGCAGTCAGCGCGCAGGTCGGCGCGGTCGGTTTCGCGGGGCTGGTACCGGCGCGGTATCGGCAGTGGTTTCGTCCGGACGCCGCAGTTTCAGCACGGCCCGGTCGCCGATACGGCGGATCGGTGCGGCATCGTCGGGTGTGCCCAGCAGAACGCGCAGCTCCGCCTCGCCCAGATCCCGCCACTGCCCGACCTTCAGGCCGTCCAGGCGGATGTTGACGATGCGTATCCGTTGCAGACGGCGCACGGTGTAACCGAAGGCTTCGCACATGCGGCGAATCTGCCGGTTGAGGCCCTGGGTGAGAATGATGCGAAAGACATGGGGCCCCACCTGGATCACCCGGCAGGGCTGGGTCACGGTATCGAGAATGGGGACCCCACGGGCCATGCCGGTGATGAAGGCCGGCGTGATCGGACGATCCACCGTCACCACGTACTCCTTCTCGTGCCGGTTCTCGGCACGCAGGATGCGGTTGACGATGTCGCCGTTGTTGGTAAGCAGGATGAGGCCTTCGGAATCCTTGTCCAGCCGGCCGATGGGAAAGATCCGTTCCCGGTGCTTTACGAAGTCGATGATGTTGCCGGCGACGTGGCGTTCAGTGGTGCAGGTGATGCCGACGGGCTTGTGCAGAGCGATGTAGACGTTCTTGCGACTGGGGCCGACGGGCTTTCCGTCGACGCAGACCGCGTCACCCGTATTGACCTGCGTGCCGAGACCGGCGGTGACGCCGTTGACGGTGACGCGGCCGTCGGTGATCCAGCTGTCCGCCACCCGCCGCGAGCAGATCCCGGACTCACTGATGAACTTGTTGAGGCGCATGTGAGCCGGCGGTGGTGAGGTGCGCCAGCATACGCCAGCGGCTCAGACGTAGGCAGTCCCCAGTTTGTCCGGTGACAGGTCCGGCTGTGCCGCAAGCCCTCGCGGGTGCTTGACGAAGTGTCGGGCATTGTCCTGACCGAGGTCCGGCCCGAGGCTGCGCACGGTCCCGCCAGCGCTGGCGAAATGGAAGGGAAAGCCGGGCACGGTGAGTTTCTCGTGAGTGATAAACCATGCCCGCGCGGCGAGGTGGTCGCTGGCGTGCAGGTCGGCCGCGTTCATCACGGTGCCGGCGGCGAGCCCATCGGCCTGCAATGAGGCCATCAAGGCCAGGGTGTCCTGTGAGCGGGTCCAGTCGGCGATCACGGTGTCGATGGCGTCGTGGTCGGCACGACGGCCTTCCACGGTGCGCCATTCCGGGCGCAGGGCATCGTCGCCGATATGCGTCGCCAGGCGGGCCCACTCGGCATCGTCACGGATGCACAGGGTCAGCCAGCGGTCTTCACCTTCACAGGGGTAGCAGCCCTGCGGGGCGTGCTGGGGGTGGCGGTTACCGAGTGCCGCTGGTTGCGTCTGTGCGTCCGGCAGCCCCGCGAGGATGGCGCCCAGGGTCCAGATCGAGGTTTCATTCTCCGAGAGGTCGACGTGCTCGCCGGTGCCGTTGGCATCCCGTTGCAGCAGGGCGCTCATGACGGCGGCGGCGCCGAACATGCCGTTGATGACATCCATCTCGCGGACGCGATAGGGGGTTTCGCCTTCGGCGTAGGCGGTAAGGGATTGCACGCCGCTGATCGCCTCCAGCGTGCCGCCGTAGCCGGCGTAGCCCTGATAGGGGCCCGTGGCGCCGAAGGCCGACAGCGAGGCGAGGATGATGTCGGGTTTGAGGGCGCGCAGGCTGTCGTAGTCGACGCCGAGCCGGGCCATCACTCCGGGACGTCCGTTTTCCAGCACCACGTCGGTGTCGCGCACCAGCGCGTGACACAGTGCGCGATCATCAGGGTGCTTGAGGTCGAGGGTGATGGACTGCTTGTTGCGGTGCAGCTGCCAGAAACGCGGGAACCCGTTGACGCGCTCGGGGTAGGCGCCGCGCATCCCGTCGAGACGGCCATGGAATTCGACTTTGATGACCTCGGCGCCGAAGTCGCCGAGCACCCGCGCGGCATGCGGGCCGGCCCAGTCGTGGGTGAAATCGAGGATGCGGCAACCCGCCAGCGGCGGAGTGGCCGGCGCATCCGTTGCGGCGGGTGGTGGCGTCGGTGTGCGCTGTGTGGGCGGTGCATCCCAGCGCAGGTGTTGGCCTCGCCACGGCGCGCCGGGGAGGATGCGGGTGTGACCGTTCGCGTCCGGGTGCTGCTGGAAGTAGCCCCGCGCCTGATGCTGGGCGTCACGCAGCACCTCCGGCAGGGTGGCGACATAGGACCACGCCAGGCCGTTGGCCTGCCCCAGATGGAACAGGTCTTCACGGGTCTGACTGGCCAGCCAGGGACGGATCAGCGATTCGAAGCGCTCACGATGTTCGATACGACCGGCCGCCGTGCTCAACGGGGGTTCCAGCAGGGCGGGTTCACCGAATCGGGGGGCGATCTTGCGCCAGTTGCGGATGGGGCCGCCGATGATGGTGGCTTCGCCATCGCGGCAGGGGTAGGTGCGCCACGGCACCATGGCGTGACGGTCGCCGTTGCGGCGCGCGACGCGGCCGTGATGGGCGTACTCCGCGAGGATGATCTCGATGTTCTGCATCGCGGCTTCCTGGATCGACAGGTCGATGCACTCGCCACGGCCATCGCGGTGTCGCCGGTGCAGGGCCATGGCGCTGGCGATGAAGCCGTACAGGCCGGCACTGACGCTGGCCAGTGGCGGACGGGCATTCAGTGGCGCGCGATGGCCGTCGCCGGTGCTGTTCATCAGGCCGGCGAGGGCGTACAGCGTGATCTCCTCGGCGGCAAAGTCGCGCCAGGGTCCGCTCTGCCCGAAGGGCGTGATGCGGCACAGCACCGGACGGCGCCCGTTCCCTACCAGCGCGGTGGGGTCGACGCCGGCTGCTTCCAGGGCGCCCGGTGCCCAGGCATCGATGATCAGGTCAGCCGTCGCGCAGGCGTCCGCGAGTGCATCCGTGGTGGCCTGCTTGCCGGCATTGGCCCATAGCGACGCCTCCGGGCTGAGCGGCTGGAACGCGGGATCGGCGGGCAGGATGGTGCGTACGTCCGCACCCCATCCGGCAAACAGTCGACCACACAGGGCACCCGCCAGGTGCTGTTGCAACTCCAGAACCCGCAAACCGGAAAACACGCGCACACTCCCGCAGAATTGGTGGGTGCAGCGTAACGGAGAGCTGACAGCAGCGTCAGCCTGCGCGGTTGGCAAAACCGATATTCTTGTTGTCGGTCAATGTCGCATTGCAGCCGGAGAGGAGGGGAGGGTGTCTCAGGCGGACGTCATCATCTGTGAGCACTGTGACGCGGTGTATCGGCGCACCGAGGTGCCGAGCGGACGGCGCGTCCAGTGCGTGCGTTGCCGCAGTCCGCTGGTGCTGCATCCGCCGCTGCGCCTTGATGCGGTGCTGGCGTTCGCCCTGACCGCGCTGATCCTGTTCGCCATTGCCAACAGTTTTCCCATCATTCGCCTGGAACTCGGCGGCGAACGTACGGAGGCCAGCCTGATCGGCGCCATCATTGCCACCTGGCAGTCGGGAGTGCCCTTGGTCGCCCTGCTGGCGGCGGCGACGACGGTGATCTTTCCCCTGGCCCTGATGGTGCTGACGCTGTACGTCGTGGCCCCGCTGAACCTGGGGCGCCGCCCACGCGGTTTCGTGCGGGTCATGCACGCCCTGCGCTGGACGCGGCCCTGGAGCATGATTGAGGTGTTCATGCTCAGTGTGCTGGTGGCGGTGGTGAAGCTGGGCGATTCCGCCACGGTGATCATCGGTCCCGGTCTGTGGGCGGTGGCGGGCTTGACGCTGATGCTGACCGCGCTGAGTACCGTGGATCTGCATGCCCTCTGGGCACAGTCCGACGCCCTGGAACGCCGATGAGTATCGTGACCGCCCGTACCCTGCGCATCGTCGGCTGCACCCAGTGTGGAAAGGTCTGCAGGATGGACGATGTGATGGGGACGGACGGCCACTGCCCCCGCTGCGGTGCCACCCTTCACCGGCGCCGCCCGCACAGTCTGATGATGAGTTGGGCGCTGCTGGTTGCGGCGGCGGTGCTGTACATACCGGCCAACCTGCTTCCCATCATGAAGACCTCCACCTTCTTCGACGGCCGCAGTGACACCATCCTCAGCGGCGTGGTGGTGCTGTGGCAGGAGGGCGCCTGGGACCTGGCCGTGATCGTGTTCGTTGCCAGTGTCATGGTGCCGTTGTTGAAGATCGGGGTGCTGGCAGGGCTGCTGCTGAGCGTGCAGCTTGGTGCACGAGGCCGACAAATGGAGCGCGCCCGGCTGTTCCGCATGATCGAGCGGATCGGTCATTGGTCGATGCTCGATATTTTCGTCGTGGCCCTGCTGGTGGCGCTGGTGAATTTCCAGAGCTATGCGCAGGTGCAGGCCGGCCCGGGAGCGGCGGCCTTCGGTGGCGTGGTGATTCTGACCATGCTGTCGGCGATGTGTTTTGATCCCCGCCTGATCTGGGATGCCGGTGCGCCGGATGCCCGCGAGATGGAACCCTCATGAACGACTCCGACGACCCTCTGTCCCGCCTGCCGACGCCCGAGCTGACGCCGCGCTCGCGCCTGCTGCCATCGCTGATCTGGCTGGTGCCGCTGGTGGCTGCAATCCTGGGGTTGGTGCTCATCATCCAGACCTACGCGGGTCGGGGGCCGACCATCACCATTCAGTTCGAGAGCGCCGAAGGCCTGGAGGCCGGCAAGACCGAGGTGCGTTACAAGAACGTGGTGATCGGCCGTGTCAGCACCATCGAACTCAGCGAGGACCGGCAGCACGTGATCGTCAGTGTCGATCTGCGCAAGGACGCCGCGTCGGTGGCGGTGGAAGGCAGCCGGTTCTGGGTGGTGCGTCCGCGGGTGGATCTGGGCGGGGTATCCGGGCTCGGCACCTTGGTATCCGGCGCCTATGTCGGGGTCGATATCGGCCTCAGTGACAAGGAGACGCTGGCATTCATCGGTCTGGAAGTGCCGCCAGCCGTGACCCATGACCAGAAGGGCACCCGCTATGTACTCACCAGTGACGAACTGGGGTCGCTCAACATCGGCTCGCCGCTCTACTTCCGCAGCATTCCGGTCGGGCGCATCGTCGGTTTCGAATTGGATGAAGACGGCGAGGGCATCACCCTGCAGGCCTTCGTCGATGCACCGTACGACCGGTTTGTGACACCCCGTACCCGCTTCTGGAATGCCAGTGGTATTGACGTCAACCTCGATGCCAACGGCCTGGAACTGAGCACCCAGTCGCTGGTGACCCTGGTGGCCGGCGGAGTGGCATTCCAGTCGCCCCCCCGTCGTGGCGAACCGCCGCCCCCTGCGGAGGCGGATGCCACCTTCCGCCTCTATGCCGACCAAGTGACCGCCATGGCGCCCGCCGACCGCGTGGCCATGCCGGTGAGAATGCGGTTCTTCCAGTCCATGCGGGGGCTTTCAAAGGGCGCCGTGGTGGATTTCAAGGGCGTCGAGGTGGGGGCGGTCACCGATCTGGAACTGGAGTACGACCCCAGCCGCAAGCGGTTCGCCTCCAACGTGACGGCGGTGATCTACCCTGAACGTCTGGGCCGTGCCTACGAACAGCTGCGTTCACGTGAGGGCGGTGACGATCCGGCGCCGGAGGCCCTGTTCCAGCGCATGATCGACCGCGGTCTGCGGGCGCAGTTGCGCAACGGCAACCTGATCACGGGTCAGCTGTATGTGGCCCTGGACTTCCTGCCGCGTACCGCCTCGCGCCAGCTCGACCGCGATGCCCGTCCGCTGGAGATTCCCACCGAGGTGGGCAGCTTTGACCAGCTGCAGACCCAGATCGCGGACATCGTCACCAAGATCGACGCGATTCCCTTCGGCGAGATTGGCGGCAACCTGCGCGACACGCTGTCGCGCGCGGAACAGCTGATGACCCAGATCGACAGCGAGCTGGCGCCGGAGCTGCAGCGCACGCTGGAGGAAACCCGGGCAACCGTGGAGGCGGCCAATCGTGCGCTGGCGGCCCCGGATTCACCGCTGCAGCAGGACATGCGGGCGATGATGGAGCAGGTGGACCGGGCCGCACGTTCACTGCGCAACCTGTCCGACACGCTGCAGCGCAATCCGCAGTCGCTGCTGCGGGGTAAACCGGATGATGCCGAGGAGGTCAACGATGACTGATATCCGTTGCGGGCTGGCGCTGGTGATGGCCGCCCTGATGGCGGGCTGCGCAACACCGCCCGCCACCCGTTTCTACACGCTGCTGCCCCCCGTCAACGCAACGGCGGTGCCACCGGTGGGCGAGGCCGCCTTCGAGCTGCTCCCGGTCCGTGTGCCGAGCCAGGTGGATGTGCCGCAACTGGTGGTCCGGCGGAGCAACGGTGAGTTCGGCGTGCTGGAAACCCATCAGTGGGTGGCACCGCTGCCTGACGAGCTGCGGCTGGCATTGTCAGCCGCGTTGGTGGCGGCACTGGATCAGCAGGACCTGTACCGGCTGGCGCGCCCGGAGGCCCTGCCGGTCACGCGCGTTCAGGTGGAGCTACGGCGTTTCGAGGCGCGGCCCGGGGCAGGGGTTGATCTGCAGGCGTTGTGGTCGGTGCGGCCGGCCGAGGGCGAGGCGCTGAGTTGTGCGGGGGGTGCCCGGGCGACGGCCGCCGGGGAGGGCATTGGCGGCCTTGTCGAGGGGTATCAACAGGCACTGCAGACGCTGGCGGCCGCCATTGCGGCAAGCGTCCGAAATGCCCGCTGCTAGCGCCTGAGCAGGTCGATTGCTGCACCGACATGGTGCGCGAATCCGCTGCTATGATCGATCGGTCGAAGGTGTGCACGACCGTGGGGCAGTGGGCCGCCCGGGGCGCACTTCGCTGGGGCCTTGGGGAGAAAAAATGACTGCAAGACAGACTGGGCTGGCGCTGCTCTGCGCCCTGCCGGCTACCGCCGTGGCACAGGAGACGGCGTTCAGTGGTGCCGATACCGCGTGGATCCTGACCGCCACCGCATTGGTGCTGTTCATGACCCTGCCGGGGCTGGCGCTGTTCTACGGCGGTCTGGTGCGCACCAAGAACGTGTTGTCGGTGCTGATGCAGTGCTTTGTCATCACGGGTGTGGTGAGCATCCTGTGGCTGGTGGCGGGCTACAGTCTGGCGTTCAGCGGCGGCAATGCCTTTATCGGCGATCTTGGCAATTTCATGCTGGGCCGCATTGGCGAGGATACGCTGAGCGGCAGCATCCCCGAGTCATTGTTTGCGATGTACCAGATGACTTTCGCCATCATCACACCGGCGCTGGTGGTCGGGGGATTCGCGGAGCGCATCAAGTTTCCCGCCATGGTGTTGTTCTCGGCGCTGTGGCTGATGCTGGTCTATGTGCCGGTGACCCACTGGGTCTGGTCCAGTGAGGGGTGGCTGTTCAAGATGGGGCTGCTTGATTTCGCTGGCGGCACGGTGGTGCATGTCACCGCCGGGGTGGCGGCACTGGTGGCGGCGATGGTGCTGGGCAGCCGCCAGGGCTTTCCCACCACGCCGATGCTGCCGCACAACATGACCATGACTGTGACCGGCGCCGGCATGTTGTGGGTGGGCTGGTTCGGCTTCAATGCCGGTTCGGCGCTGGGCGCCGGCGGCAATGCGGCGATGGCGATGCTGGTGACCCATATCTCCGCCGCGGCGGGTGCCATGGCCTGGTCGGTTGCCGAATGGAAGCGCTATGGCAAGCCGTCGGCGCTGGGGACCGTCACCGGCATGGTTGCGGGCCTGGGCACCATCACGCCGGCCTCCGGTTTCGTCGGCCCCGGCGGGGCGCTGATCATCGGCCTGACCGCCGGTGTGGTCTGCTTCGTGATGACCAACTTCCTCAAGCGCGTGCTCAAGATCGATGACTCCCTCGACGTCTTTCCGGTGCACGGGGTCGGCGGCATTCTCGGCACGCTGGCGGCCGGCATCTTTGCTTCCGACGCACTGGGCGTGTTCAGTGGCCAGGGGTACAACGAAGGCATGACCATGGGCTCACAGATGGGCGTGCAGGCCATCGGGGTACTGGCCACCGGCGCGTACACGGCCGTGCTGACCTGGATCATCTTCAAGCTGGTGGGGGTGCTCACGGGCGGCCTGCGGGTGACCGGCGAGGAAGAGCAGATCGGTCTGGACCAGGTCAGCCACAACGAGCGCGGTTACGACCTCTGATCCGTGGTGTAGGGCCGCGCTCACCGGAGGGTGGGCGCGGCTTTTTCATGGGCGGACGGTGAGAATGATCTTGCCGATGTGGGTGCCTGACGCCATCAGCTGATGAGCTGCCGCGGCTGCCGACAACGGGAAGGTCTGCTGTATCACCGGGCGCATGCGACCCGCCTCGATCAGTGGCCAGATCTCGGCCCGCAGCGCCGCGGCCACCTGCGCCTTGTAGGCGGGTGAGCGCGGCCGCAGAGTCGAGCCGGTGATGCTCAGGCGCCGCATCAGAATTGGCGCCAGCGGCAGTGAGGGCGCCTGACTGCCACCCAGCAGCCCGATGAGCACGATGCGTCCATCGTCTGCCAGGCAGGCCAGCTCGCGGGGCAGGTAGTCGCCGCCGACCATGTCGAGAATCACGTCCACGCCGCGCCCGTCGGTCAGCGACCGGACGGATGCCACGAAGTCCTGTTCGTGATAGAGGATGGCCTTTTCCGCACCCAGCGCCTCGCATGCCGCCACCTTGGCAGCGCTGCCGGCGGTGGCGAAGACACGATGTCCGCGGGCGACCGCCATCTGGATGGCGGTGACGCCGATGCCGCTGCTGCCCCCCTGGATCAGCAGGGTTTCCCCCGGCTTCAGGGCGCCGCGCTCGAACACGTTGCTCCACACGGTGAAACAGGTTTCCGGCAAAGACGCCCCTTCCACGGGGGACCAGCCGCGGGGCAGCGGCAGACACTGTGCAGCCGGGGTGCAGACAAACTCGGCGTAGCCGCCGCCGTGCACCAGGGCACAGACCGTATCGCCGAGGGCGAACCCGCTGTCGCCGGGGTCGCCGCCGACAATCCGTCCGCAGACTTCCAGTCCCGGCAGGGCGGAGGCATCGGCCGGGGGACGGTACAGGCCCTGACGCTGCAGCACATCGGGCCGGTTGATGCCGGCTGCAATCACCTCGATCAGCACGTCGCCGGGTGCCGGCAGCGGGACCGGACATTCCACCGGACGCAGGACCTCGGGACCGCCGGGCTCGGCGATCATGATGGCGCGCATGGCAGTGGGCACGGACATCCGACGAGTATGCCTGCGGTGGGAGGCGTCTGTGGCGATGGCGGTTTCAGGTCGCGCGCCGCTCCATCACCAGCAGGGTCGACGTGGCGGATGCCAGCAGGCGATCGTTCCTGTCCAGCAGCTTGGCTTCCGCGAACGCAACGCGTCGCCCCATCGTGAGCACGGTGCCGATGGCGCGTACTTCGCCGGTGTCGGCCGTCATGCCCCGGTGGTAGGCCACTTTCAGTTCCAGGGTGGTGTAGGCCTGGTCGGCGCCCAGCCGGGTGTGGACTGCACAGCCGCAGGCCGAGTCGAGCAGGGTGGCGGCAACGCCACCGTGAACCGATCCGATGGGGTTGTAGTGCTGAGGGCCGGGGGTGCCGGCGAAGACGGCCCGGCCCTCGGCGACTTCACGAAGCCCGAAGTTCAGCGTGGTGCCGATGGGCGGCTGCTGCCCGCTTTCCAGCAGCTGCTGCAGCTGCTGGAGGCCGGTGGCTGGTGCGTTGGTGGTCATGACGTTCATGGGGTTTCCAGGTGGGGTTGACGAGGATCTCGAGTGCTCATAATATGATGATCATCATATAAACGGCAACAGCGACATGCGATCCCAATCCCGACGTGAGCACACCCACCAGCGCATCGTGGACACTGCGGCCCGCGCCATCCGTCGCGGTGGCTATCAGGGCGTCGGCCTGGCCGACATCATGAAGGCCGCTGGGCTGACGCACGGAGGTTTTTACGCCCATTTTGCCAACCGCGATGCCTTGCTCGCCGAAGCGATCGAGCATGCCGGTGCCGCTGGCGCGGTGGCGCTGGCGGATGCCGCGGCTCGTCGTGAGACGCGTGGCTCCGGCCGGTTCAAGGCCCTGGTGCACGCCTATCTCGCGGACTCGCACCTCAGCAAGATCGAAGAGGGTTGCCCCATCGCGGCGCTGCTGAGCGAAATGCCGCGTCAGTCGGCGCCAGTGCAGGAGGCATCCCGGCGTCGTGTCCGGGCATTCATTTCCATGATTGAGGCGCGCCTGCCCGGGGATACCGATCCCGGCGCACCGGCGCTGGTGGCAGCCGCACTGGTCGGCGCGCTGCAGATGGCGCGGGCGCTCGGGGAGGGTCCGGAAGGCCGGGCCTTTCTGGCCTCGCAGCGGGCCGCCTTGGTGGCCACCTACGGTTCAGGCGACGATCGGGGCTGACCCACGATCCGCAGTTTTGTGTGCTCACAAATATGATGACCATCATATTCAATGTATCGGAGATAGACGGATGAAGATCGACAACGCGGTGGTGCTGGTGACCGGAGCCAACCGGGGCTTGGGGCGTGCGTTTGCCGAGGCTGCTGTAGCCCGGGGGGCGCGCAAGGTGTACGCCGCGGTACGGGACCCGAGTGCCTTGACCTTGCAGGGGGTGACGCCGGTGCAGCTGGATGTGACCCGCCCGCAGGACGTGGCAGCAGCGGCCGCCCAATGCACGGATGTCTCGCTGCTGATCAACAACGCGGGTATCGCGCAGTTCGGCGGCTTTCTGGCCGAGGACAGTATCGCCTCGGCGCAGATGCAGATGGACACCAACTTTTTCGGCCCCTTGCGCCTGAGCCGTGCGTTCGCGCCGGTGCTGGCGGCCAACGGCGGCGGTGCCATCCTCAATGTACTGTCGGTTGCCAGTTGGCTGAATGGGCCGATGCTCGGGGTCTACGCGGCCACCAAGTCGGCGGCCTGGGGGCTGACCAATGGATTGCGTCTGGAACTTGCATCGCAGGGTACGCAGGTCACCGGTGTGCATGTCGGTTTCGTTGACACTGATCTCACGCGCGCCATCGCGTTTCCCAAGCTGGATCCGGCGATGGTTGCGGCGGCCGCCCTGGATGGCCTGGCACGTGGCGAACCGGAGGTGCTGGTCGACGATGTCTCCCGTGAGGTGAAGCGCGGCCTTTCGGCGTCTCCGGCGATCTATGTGACCGGGCTTCGCACCCATGCGGACGGAGCGGTGTCATGAGCGCCCTCGCGTCTGTGGAAGGCGCGGACGTCCAGGCGCTGGTGCGTCCCTGGTCGGTGTTCTGGGTGGCGAGCATTGCCGTCTTCCTGGTGTCGCTGGACGGCACCGTATTGTTCGCTGCCTTCGGCGCGCTGCAGGAGGGCTTTCCAGCGACATCGGCGGCAGCGCTTTCCTGGGTGCTCAATGCCTATACGGTGGTGTTTGCCGCGATGCTGATTCCGGCGGGTGGGCTGGCCGATCGCTATGGGCGCAAACGCATCTTCGTCAACGGGCTGACGCTGTTTCTGGCGGCGTCGGCGGCCTGTGCGCTGGCGCCGGACATCTATGCGCTGGTGGGCGCACGTGTGCTGCAGGCGGTGGGCGCGGCATTGTTGACGCCGGCCTCACTGTCGCTGGTGCTTGATGCCTTTCCGCTGTCTCAGCGCGCCCTGGCGGTGAGCTTGTGGGGCGCCGTGGGGGCGCTGGCGGCGGCGGTGGGACCAGGACTGGGATCGGTATTGATCGATCACCTCGGCTGGCCGTGGGCGTTCTACCTCAACCTGCCACTGGGCTTGTTGTCGCTCTGGCGGGGCGGGACGCTGCTGCGGGAGACTGCATCACCGCTTCGGGCGCGGCCGCTGGATTGGCCCGGGATGATCCTGCTGTTGGGGGCTGTGGTGACGATCGCTCTGCTCATCGTGCAGTTCGATGCGCCGGATTGGACCGCCGGGATTCGCCTGGGCTACGCCGGTGTCGCCGGCGTGCTGCTGGCGGCGTTCCTGGTGCGGATGTACCGGACGCCGGCGCCGCTGGTGGAGCCGGCGTTGTTTGCCAATGGCACATATCGTTTCGTCAACCTGGCGACGCTGAGTTTCGGTATCGCCTTCGCCATGATGTTCTTCGGCTTCTTCCGGTTTCTCACCGGGGTTTGGGGTTACAGCCTGTCGCTCGCCGGGATGGCGGTCACCCCCGGTCCGCTGATGGTCATCCCGACCGCCATCGTGGTGGGGCGACTGGCCGGCCGATACGGACATCGTCCGTTTCTGGTTGCGGGTGCGGGCGTCTATGCGGCGAGCGGGCTCTGCCTGCTGTTGATGCCGGGCAGTGAGCCAGCCTATCTCCTTGACTGGCTGCCCGGACTGCTGTTGAGCGGCGTCGGGGTTGGCATGGTGCTGCCGTCACTGGCGGGGGCTGCGGTTGCCCGACTGCCGGCAGCGCACTACGCCGTGGGCAGCGCGTTCAACCAGGCCACCCGGCAGATCGGGGCGGTGATCGGTGTGGCCATCACGGTGTTGGTGCTGGGCGAGGCGGCGGATCATCACGGGGCGTTCGTGCCGCTGTATCTCGGGCAGGTCGGGCTGGCGTTGGCGACTGGCGTGCTGTGTCTCGGTGTGCACACTCGCCTAAATGCATAAAGTTGCATAGTAAAAACGTTGCATATAGAGTCGTGGGCAAATCCCTCAACAAGGAACCTTGCGGTATGAGCCTGCCTCCCATCCTGCGTCAGAACCTTCGCCTGCCCATCGTGGGCTCCCCGCTGTTCATCGTTTCCAACCCGGACCTGGTGATTGCCCAGTGCAAGGCGGGGGTCATCGGATCGTTCCCGGCGCTCAACGCGCGGCCGGCGGAGCAGTTGGAGGTGTGGCTGAAGCGCATCAATGAAGAGCTGGACCGGCATAACCAGGCCAACCCGGACCGCCCGGCCGCGCCGTTCGCGGTGAATCAGATCGTGCATCGGTCCAACACCCGCCTTGAGCACGATGTCGAGATGTGCGTGAAGTACAAGGTGCCGATCGTCATCACATCCCTGGGAGCCCGTGCCGACCTCAATGATGCCGTGCACTCCTACGGGGGTATCACGCTGCACGACATCATCAATAACCGCTTCGCCCGCAAGGCGGTGGAGAAGGGTGCCGACGGATTGATCGCGGTGGCCGCCGGGGCGGGCGGGCATGCCGGCACGCAGTCGCCGATGGCCCTCATCCAGGAAATCCGTGAGTGGTTTGACGGTCCGCTGCTGCTGTCCGGTGCCATCGGGTCCGGAGCGGCAGTGCTGGCGGCGCAGGCGATGGGGGCCGACATGGCCTATATCGGCTCCGCCTTCATCGCCACCACCGAAGCCAACGCCGACGAGCGCTACAAGCAGTGCATCGTCGACAGCGGTGCCGACGATATCATCTACTCCAACCTGTTCACCGGCGTGCACGGCAACTACCTCCGGCCGTCGGTGGTGCAGGCCGGCTTTGATCCGGACAACCTGCCGGAATCCGATCCCAGCAAGATGGACTTCGGCTCCGGTGGCAACACCGATGCCAAAGCCTGGAAGGACATCTGGGGCTGCGGGCAGGGCATCGGTCCGGTCAAGGCGGTGCTGCCCGCAGCGGAGCTGGTGGCGCGCCTTGAGCGGGAGTATCAGACGGCGAAGCAGCGCCTGATGGCGCTCTGAGGGCAGGGCTGGCCCATGGCGCTGTCCCACGCCATCCTGGTGTCGCTGCTGGATCGCCCGGCTTCCGGGTACGACCTGGCCAAGCGGTTCGACCACACCGTGGGTTATTTCTGGAAGGCCAGCCACCAACAGATCTATCAGGAGCTGCACAAGCTGGCCCAGGCGGGGCACGTGAACGCGGAAACGGTGGAGCAGAGTGCACGCCCCAACCGCATCGTCTACGCGATCACCCCCCTGGGCCACGCCGCCATTGACGCCTGGATCAAGGAGCGGACCGGTCCGCCCAACGTCAAGGAAGAGCTGCTGGTCAAGCTGTTCGCGCTGGGCTCGGTGGAGACCGTCGAGGTCTTGGCCGAGTTGCGGCGACGGCGTGATGACCATCAGGCGCGCCTGGTCCGCTATGAAGCAGTCATGGCCGAGCACTATCCCGAACCGGCAGCCCTGAGCCCGCGCCGGCGCGGGCGCTACCTGGGTTTACGGATGGGGATCCTCTTCGAACGCAGCAGTATCGTCTGGTGCGACGAGGCCATCGCCATGGTCGCGGAACTCTGCGAGGCGCCTTAGGCCCTCCGGTTCCCGGGGTTATCGGGGCGGCGCATTGTCGATGACGCCGGGTGTCGTCGCCGATGCCTCCAGCACGCTCGCCAACGCCGGGTTGTCGCTGTCGCGTCGCCAGATCAAGGCCGTCTCGACGGGGCGGATGGCATTGGACAGTCGCCGATAGACCACGCCGGGGCGTTGCAGTGCGGCAATGCTGGCCGGAACCAGGGCGGGCCCGAGTCCGGCCGAAACCAGGCCGACGATGGTCTGCATCTGAACCGCCTGCTGACCGCTGCGCAGGGTGAAGCCCGCAGCCTCGGCCAAGCCAAGGATGTGATCGAACAGACCGGGTGAGCGCTCGCGGGGAAACAACACGAAGGCTTCGTCCCGCAGTGTCTGCAGCGGGAGGGGACGGTTGGGATGTCGGGCGTGCGGGTGGTCCGCGGGCAGGCAGGCCAGCAGGGCTTCCTGATGCACGACGCGATGGGCGATGCCCGGCGCGGGCTGTGGACACAGGGCGATCCCCAGATCGATGCGCGCGGCCTGCAGCGCGAGGTGCTGATCGCCGATGGTCTGCTCCTCCAGAATCAGTTCCACCCCCGGCAGCGCCAGCCGCAGCTGTCGCACCAGCCCGGGCAGCACGCTGTAGAGCGCCGTGCTGACAAAGCCGATGCGGACCGTGCCGGTTTCGCCGCGGGCGGTACGGGCAGCGTTGCGTTCAGCCCGCTGAAGATCCGCCAGCATGCGGCGGGCATCGTGCAGAAACTGCGTGCCTGCGGCACTGAGCTGCACGCCGCGGCCGACCCGCAGGAACAAGGCGGTCCCCAGGTGGGCCTCCAGTTGCTGGATGGCGCGGCTCAGCGGTGGTTGGGAGATATGCAGCTGCCGGGCGGCACGACCGAAGTTCTGGCTTTCGGCCACCGCGATGAAGTAGCGGAGGTGCCGCAGTTCGATCATTGATTAATACCGTCAGAGTATTGAAGCTGTCCATTAATGATATTGGACGATATCAATATTCGCGCGGAGACTGCCGGCCTCGCAAGCCCGACACCGGAGTGCCGCATGACCGCCCGCAACCGTTACAGCGCCCGCATCACCCAGCCGCGATCCCAGGGGGCCTCTCAGGCCATCCTGCATGGCACGGGACTCACCGACGCCCAGATGAACGCACCCCAGGTGGGCATCACCACGGTCTGGTACGAGGGCAGCACCTGCAACCTCCACACGCTGGACCTCGCAGCGGAGGTGAAGGCGGCGGCCGAGGCGGAAGGGCTGGTGGCCTATCGCGCCAGCGCCATGGGGGTGAATGACGCCATCTCGATGGGAACCGAGGGGATGCGCTACTCGCTGCCCTCGCGCGATCTCATTGCCGATTCCATCGAGACCCTGATGGCGGCGCACTGGTACGACGCCAATGTGTCGATCCCCGCCTGCGACAAGAACCTACCGGGCAGCCTGATGGCGATCGCCCGGCTCGATCGCCCGTCGATGGTGGTATTTGCCGGCACCATCGCGCCCGGGTGCCTGGCCGGGGAGGACATCGATGTGATCAGCGCCTTTCAGTCCTATGGCGCGCTGCTGGCCGGCCGCATCGACGAGGCCGGGCAGCGGCAGGTGATCCGCCACGCCTGCCCGGGGGCCGGCACCTGCGGCGGCATGTACACCGCCAGCACCATGGCGATGGCCATCGAGGCCATGGGCATGTCGCTGCCCTACAGCGCCTGCACGCCTGCGATGAGCGACGCCAAGCGGGCGGAGTGCCGTGCCGCCGGGCGCCACATCGCGCGGCTGCTGGACGCGGACCTGCGACCGCGCCGGATCATGACCCGGCCGGCGCTGCTCAACGCGCTGACCGTGGTGATGGCGATGGGTGGCTCCACCAATGCGGTGCTGCATCTGATCGCGCTGGCGCGCACCCTCCAGGTGCCCTTGACGCTGGAGGACGTGCAGCAGATCAGCGAACGGGTGCCGCGGTTGGCCGACATGAAGCCCAGCGGCCGTTACCTGATGGCGCATTTCCACGCGGTGGGGGGCACGCCGGCCCTGATCCGGCAGTTGCTGCAGGCCGGACTGATGGAGGGCGACTGCCTGACCATCACCGGTCGCAGCCTGGCCGACAACGTGGCGGACCTGCCCGACTTTGCGCCGGGGCAGCAGGTGGTACGGCCGATCGATGCGCCCTTGCACCCGGTGGGACACATCCGCGTGCTGCACGGCAACCTGGCCCCCGAGGGCGCGGTGGCGAAGACCGCCTTCGCCCCCACCGCCAGTTTTACGGGGCCGGCGCGGGTGTTCGACACCGAGTCGGCGGTGCTCGCCGCCCTTGCCGAGAAGCGCATCCATGCCGGTGATGTGGTGGTGATCCGCTATCAGGGCCCGGTGGGTGGGCCCGGCATGCCGGAGATGCTCAGCGCCTCGTCGGCGTTGATCGGTGCCGGCCTCGGCGAATCGGTGGCGCTGATCACCGACGGGCGCTTCTCGGGCGGATCGCACGGTCTGCTGGTGGGACACATCACACCGGAGGCGCAGCGCGGAGGACCCTTGGCATGGGTGCAGGACGGCGATCCGATCACCATCGATCTGGGCGCGTTGCGGCTGTCGCTGGATCTGCCGGCGGCGACGCTGGCGGCGCGCGAGGCGCAATGGCAGGCACCGCCCGAGAAAGTGTCGAGCGGCTATCTGCGGCGCTATGTGCGGACGGTGCGATCCGCCAGTGAGGGGTGCGTCACCGACGTCTAGGTGCGGTGCTTCGCACTGCACGAGCCGCGTGTGAATCGGAGCCCCTTGTGTGCCACGGACGCGCTGCGCGGTGGCGGTCGGTATAAGCTTGTCGCTCCCAAGTGCCCATCGACCGCGGAGTGCGGTGACGCATGTTCGCCATCGATCAGTTCATCCTGCTGGCCGCCATCCTGATCCTGCTCGGTATTGCCTCGAGCAAAGCCTCGGCGCGGCTCGGCCTGCCTGTGTTGGTGCTGTTCCTGCTGGTCGGCATGGTGGCGGGCGAGGACGGCATCGGCGGGATCGCGTTTGACAGCCCCGGCACTGCCCATGCCCTGGGCACACTGGCCCTGGCGATGATCCTGCTGGATGGCGGCCTGCAAACGCCGGTGGCGTCGATTCGGACGGTCTGGAAGCCTTCGGCGCTGCTGGCCACAGTGGGGGTACTGATCACTGCCATCGTGACCGGCCTCACCGCCGCCTGGATCCTGGGTTTGCCGCCGCTGGAGGGGCTGCTGCTGGGGGCGATCGTCGGCTCCACCGATGCGGCAGCGGTGTTCTCGCTGCTTCGCAACGCCGGCGTGCACGTGCAGAAGCGCCTGAAATCGATGCTGGAGATCGAGAGCGCCTCGAACGATCCGATGGCCATCTTCCTCACCATTGGCCTGCTGGAGGTGATGCTCAACGACATGCCGCTGGGGCTCGGCCTGCTGCAATTGTTCGTGCAGCAGATGGGCGTCGGTGCAGCGGTGGGACTGGGCGTGGGTGCAGCGGCGGTACGTATCATCAATGGTATCCGGCTGGATGCCTCCGGCCTCTATCCCGTGCTGGTCACTGCCTGTGGACTGCTGTCGTTCGGGCTGGCGGCCAATCTGGGGGGCAGCGGCTTCCTGGCGATCTTTCTGACCGGTGTGTTCATCGGCAACAGCCGGCTGGTGTTCCAGCGGGGCACGTTCCTGTTCCACGACGGGCTGGCCTGGCTGAGTCAGATCGTGATGTTCGTCATGCTCGGCCTGCTGGTCGACCCCGATGCCCTGGTGGAGGTGTGGTTCCAGGGCTTGGTGATTTCGGTGGTACTGGTGCTGGTGGCACGGCCGCTGGCGGTGATTCCGCTACTGACGCCGTTCGGCTACAACGCCCGCGAGATGGCCTTGGTGTCCTGGGTGGGGTTGCGCGGTTCGGTGCCGATCATCCTCGCCATTTTCCCGCTGCTGTTCGGTCTGCCGGGTGCGGCCCTGATCTTCAATGTGGTGTTCTTCGTGGTGCTCATCTCGGCGACCATCCAGGGTTCGATGCTGCCGGTGGTGGCGCGTCGTCTGGGTTTGGCCGAAGCGCCACCGCCGACACCGGCCGCCACGCTGGAGATCACCTCGCTCAACGAGGTGGACGCCGACATCGTCGAGTACACCCTCGGCAAGGACGCACGTGCCACCGGACAACGCCTGTCGCAGATCGCGCTGCCGGAGAGCGCGGTGGTGGCGATGATTACCCGGGAATCCACCATCATCCCGCCGCGCGGTTCGACCGCCCTGCAGGCCGGGGATCATTTGTTTGTCGTACTGAGGCCGCAAACTCGGGCCTTCGTTGACTGCGTGTTCTCGCAGGCCGCCGAGGCGTCGGTGGCGGATCTGCCGGCCGCACCGTTGCGGTTGAAGGGCACCACCACGGTGGCGTCGGTTCGGCGGGCCTATGGCATTCGTTTGGAACTGACCGCGAGTCTCACGCTCGACGAAGTGCTGCGACAGGCGGTCACACCGCCGGTCGGTGTGGGCGCCAGCATCGAACAGGACGGATTCATTCTGCGAGTGGAAGAAATGGTGGGATCGCGCATTGCCACGGTGGCGCTGGAAGCCACAGGCGTTGCGCACCCGGCCGAGGAACGAGGTGGTGATGGCGGATAGCGGAGCGATACCGGAGCGACTGCTGCCGTTGGCCGGGGGCTGCAACTTTCGGGATCTGGGCGGATATGTCACGACCGATGGCGCGCGCCTGCGGTGGCGCCAGGTGTTCCGCTCCGGCGTGATGACGCACTTGCAGGCTGCCGACGTTGCGGCGCTGGAGGCGCTCGGCATCGCCTGCGTGGTCGATCTGCGCCGGGCGGATGAACGTCGGAGCGAGCCGACCCGGTGGCCGGGCACCTCGGTGCAACTGCTCAGTCACGACGATCCTGAGGATGCCGGCACGCTGGGCCGCCTGATCGAAGGGCGCACGCTGGATGCCGACGCGGCCCGTACCGCGATGATCGAGCTCTATCGGCTGATGCCGCAGTGGCTGGTGCCGCGCCTCAAGCTGATCTTCCATACCCTGGCAGCGTCGCCTGCGCCGCTGCTGTTCAACTGCGCCGCCGGCAAGGACCGGACCGGCTTTGCCGCCGCAGTCCTGCTGGAATGCCTCGGTGTCCCGCGCGACACCGTGCTGGCCGATTATCTGCTGACCAATGAGGTGGCACGCCTGGACGCGTTCCTGATGCAACATCAAGGCGGCCAGCTGGGGGTGGGCAACAGTGCCCATCCGATACTCGCGTTGCCCGCGGAGGTGCGCCTGCCACTGCTGGCGGCCGACGCCGACTATCTTGATGCCGCGCTGACGGGGGTGACCGAAGCCTATGGCTCCTCCCAAGCCTTTGTCCGTGACGGACTGGGGTTGGGCGAGGGTGGCCTCGCTGCTCTGCGGCGGCACCTGCTGGAAAGCTGACCGTTGTCCCGGTGCGCTCAGAAGGCGGTGGGCGCCGATCGACGGCTGCGGAACAGCTGCAGCGCGTAGCGGCCTGCCGGGTGATCCCGGAAGCGGGCAATGTCGGCACGCGCGCTGGCCGGAGCCTCCTCCGGCGTCGGAAGCCGGATCCCGTATTCCGGTGGCAGCAGCACCGGCGCTGCCATACAGGCGAAGGCGAGATCGGCCGCGGTGAAGGGGTCTCCGCACAGGTGCGGACGGCCGTCGGCCAGCCGCTGCGCCACACCATCAAAGCTACGTTCGATCTCGCCCAGCCCTCGTGTCACCCGTGCAACGGTGACCTGCAGGTGCCGGCGCAATGCCACCCGAAGTACCGGGAACAGCGGGGTGCCGACCCAGGCATGCCAGCGGGGCGTGCGCTGTGCCGCCGTACGCACCACATCGCGGCCGGGCATGGTTAACCAGTGGAAGTACACCCAGCGTCGGGACTCCACGCCCAGGCCTTCGTCGAAATCCTCCTCCAGCGCCGCGACCTCCCGCGCCAGGGGGTGTGGGTACAGCTTTCCGGCATCCGGCAGAGACGCGTCGAGGTAACGGAGGATGGCGGTGGAGTCGGGCACCACCCGGTCGCCGTCGATCAGCACCGGCAACAAACCGGCCGGGTTGTAGCGCCGGGCTGCCGCGATGTGCAGCCCCTGCAGGTAGCCCTCCTCCACATACCGTCGCCCCGCGTGCGCCAGCCCCCAGCGGGCCTTCTCGCAGTAGTGGCTCATGGGGATGGTGATCAGACGCATGAGATCAGGCGCCGGGACTCTTCAAGCGTTGCAACATGGCGCCCATGTACTGGTGAATGAGGTTGACGGCCTTGAGCGGGCGCAGCATCACCTTGAACTCGACAATGCGCCCGGCCTCGTTCCACTTGATGATGTCGACACCGTTGATCTGGATGCCGTCGATCTCGGTTTCGAACTCCAACATGGCGTCCGACGGACCGACGATTTCGCGCACGTAGTGGAACGAAGGCGTGAAGAACACCTGAAAGGCCGCAGCGAGATACATCACCGTGATCGCCTTGCCGCGCTGTGGGGTGTGGACCACGGGCGAGAGAAAAACGGCATCGTCGTCAATCAACGCATCGAGACCGGCGGCGTCGCGCTCGGAGACGAGGCGGTGCCAATGGGTGAGGGCGGTGGGATTCATGAGTACATTGCGCCTTGATGGGAACGTGAGGGGTCCCGGTCGTCGCGCCAGAACCGGGGATTGAATCGGCCGGGCTTGTCCCACTGCTTGGGCCACCAGGCGAGGTAGGCCGCCGCAGCGAAGTCGAACCCGAGGCAGAACATGTCGTATCCCAGCGGAATGCTGCTCGCGGCATGGCCGAAAAAGTCTGTTCCCAGCAGGCTGTGTGCGACATCCCACAGACCGTGCAGCAGGTAGCCGAAGGCCAGTGCTGTGGCCGAGAACGCGCCGATCACCGCGACCACGGCAAACACCACGATGCCGGTGAGTTCGGTGGTCCAGGCCTCGGGTGAGGCCTGGAACCAGCCGGCAAAGCCAAGATAGATGGCGGCAATGGCTACCAGCAGCACTGCCCAGTAGACGCGCTCATAGCGACCTTGAAATACCCGGCGAGCGATGACCGTGGTGGCGATGGCGGTCACGAGTCCGACAAACAAGAACAGGATGATCATCATCATTCCACCCGCGATCTGTGCGCGGGTCGGGTCGTTGACCAGCGTTTGCAGCAGTGCATGGCTCATGCGTGGCGATCCTCCGCTGATGGAATGGTCATGGGGCCCGGATCTCTGGGGGCTGTCCACAGCCTACCATTGCCACTGGCGGCGGCAGGGGCTCGCCGCCGCGTCACGCCTATTCGATGGCGAACTCGATTGTCTTGCTGAGCAGCGCACCGCACTCCGTGCGCTGCTCCATTTGCGCGACATATGTCCCCGGTGGCACCTGGGCATCCTGGGGATCGCGTTGGTCCCAGGTGTAGGTGAACGCCCGGGACTCTCCACCCCGGTACGTGGTGGGCACGGTTGCCATGGTGCAGACCCGATTCTCCTCGCTGTGCCAGAACAGCTCTCCGGACATTTTCCCGACGGAGCCGGTGACCTCCGCGCAGCCGTCGAAAATGGTCAGTGTCTGGGCATTGCCACGGGTATTGGTGACCGTCACAGCCAGCTTGACCGGCGTCCCTTGCGGGAACGATGTGCGCGCCGTGCCCTGGCTGTCCACCAGGGCCATGTTGGAATCGAAGGCGGCGCAAAGTGTGACGTCCTCGCCGCAGGCAACGGACAAGGCGCACAACGGGAACAGCATCAAGGCACGTAGGGGCGATTTCATGGCGGGTCCTTTGGAACGGCTCGGGGTATCGGGGAAGGGCATGGCACCCATGTGGTGCCGTTCGCAGCCAACACGAAATCCAGGCTCAATCCGTTCCGCGGGTCGGTCACGAGCGGGTGGCACAATCGACCCTTCATATCCTGCCGTCGCATGACGGCCTATCGGGGAGCTGCCATGTCATTCGTCGTCAACCACATCAAAGGGATCATGCTGGTCTGCGGTGTGCTGACCTGCAGCATGGTGCTGGCGCTGGTGGCGCCGGACATGGCGCTGCACAACACCTTTGGTGCTCACTTGGAAGGGCCATTGGCCGAGGTTGTGGTGCGAAGCTGGGGCAGCCTCATCACGCTGGTGGGCGGCCTGTTGATCTACGCCGCCTTTCACCCGCTGCATCGGCGGCTGGTGGCAGCCGTCGCCGCGCTGGGCAAGCTGATCTTCGTGCTGCTGCTCCTGAGCATCGGCAGCGCCTATCTGCAAACAGCCATGCTGACCGTGGTGGCCGACAGTGTGATGGTGCTGCTGCTGGTGATGTATCTGGTGGGAAGCCGCGCTGAATCCTGATTCAGGCAGCCAGAAACCGCGCGGTTGCCATCATGCGGGGTGTCTTGCGGGTGTTGTGGGAAGGGCTGTGGAGCACCCGCATGTCCATGAGATAGACATCCCCGGCCTTGCCACACATCTCGACCCGTGACAGGGGAATGCCCTCAAGCGTGAACGACGAGGGTGCGCCCGCGTTCAGACGCGCGTGGAGCCGATGTCGCAGCGCCCGGTCGGCGGGCAGGCGGTGGGAACCCGCCAGCGCGAGTGTGGCGCCGCCCTGCGGCAGAACATCATCGATCAACAAAAAGACCTGCACACCGGGAACCCCCACCTTCGCGGCCGGATTGATGTCGAGGTGCCAGTTCAGCATCGTGGGGTGCTGCGTCGGTGCACCGGGCAGGGTCAATAGCAGCTGCGCATCACCGGCGGCTCGCAGCCGCTGTCCGGCGAGTGCCTCCAGGGTGGTCAGCAGGGACGGTGTCGTCATGCGCGCTTGCAGGTCGGGGCAGATCACCCGTTGCCCCAGCTGTCCCACCTGCTGGAATACCGGCATCGCCCGAAGCTGCCGGGACCGCCACCGCCCGGAGGCCCAGATGTCCAGGCGTTTCAGCTCGTCAAGAATGTGGCGCCGCAATGGCGCAACAACGCCGCCGGGGAGGGCATTCTCCAGCAGAACGTAGCCATGCTCGTTGAAGTGGGGTGCATGCTGCATGGCGACATTATCAATGGTCGGCGTTGGAGAGAATCGTTGCATCACGTTACGCCGATCAGCTGGGGGAAGTTGTCCGCCACGCCGGGGATTTCGGATCGCCATGCCCCCGCTGTGTCGGTTCAAGCGGATGACAGGGCCAGGACAGAAACGACAAAGGCGCCTTTCGGCGCCTTCGTCGTAACAGCCTGAGGGTGAATCAGGCAGCCATCTGCCGCAGCATGTAGTTCAGCACGCCGCCGTGGCTGTAGTAGTCCCACTCCTTCGGCGTGTTGATGCGCACCTTGGCCTTGAAGGTGATGACCTTGCCGTCGGCCTTCGTGGCGTTGACGGTCACTTCGGTGGCGCCGGCACTGAGCCCTTCGAGGTCGAAGGTTTCGGTGCCGTCGAGGCCGAGGTTGCCGGCGTTCTGGCCGTCCTGGAAGTTCAGGGGCAGCACGCCCATGCCGACCAGGTTGGCGCGGTGGATACGCTCGAAGCTTTCGGAGATGACGGCCTTCACGCCCAGCAGGATGGTGCCCTTGGCGGCCCAGTCACGGCTGGAGCCGGTGCCGTATTCCTTGCCGGCGAGCACCACCAGCGGGGTCCCCTCGGCCTGGTGCTTCATGGCGACGTCGTAGATGGCTTCGACGTCACCGGCGCCGCCATCCTTGCCGATGTACTTGGACACGCCGCCTTCCACGCCCGGCGTCATCTGGTTCTTGATGCGGGTGTTGGCGAAGGTGCCGCGCATCATGATCTCGTGGTTGCCGCGACGGCTGCCAAAGCTGTTGAAGTCGGCCTTCTGCACGCCGCGCTCGTTGAGGTACTTGCCGGCCGGGCCGTCCGGCTTGATGACGCCGGCGGGGCTGATGTGGTCGGTGGTGATGGAGTCACCCAGTACCGCCAGGCAGCGCGCGCCGGTGATCGGCTGGATGCCCGGGGGGGTCATCGTCATGCCGGTGAAGTACGGCGGGTTCTGGATGTAGGTGCTCTTCTCGTCCCAGGGGTAGGTCTCGGACTTGGTCACCTTGATCGACTGCCAGCGGGCATCACCCTTGAGCACATCGGCGTAGCTCGCCTTGTAGAGGTCGGCGGTGACGGCCTGCGCCACGGCGGCCTGGATCTCGGCGTTGGTGGGCCAGATGTCCTTGAGGAACACGTCCTGGCCGTCCTTGCCCTTGCCGATGGGTTCGGAGGTGAGGTCGAGGTCGGTGGAGCCGGCCAGCGCGTAGGCCACCACCAGCGGCGGGCTGGCGAGGTAGTTCATGCGCACGTCCTGGTGCACGCGGCCTTCAAAGTTGCGGTTGCCGGAGAGCACGGCGGACACGCTCAGGGTGTTGTCCTGGATGGCCTTGGTGATGGGCTCGTTGAGCGGGCCGGAGTTGCCGATGCAGGTGGTGCAGCCGTAGGCCACCACGTGGAAGCCCTGGTATTCCAGGTCTTCGGTGAGGCCGGCCTTTTCCAGGTACTCGGTGACGGCCTTGGATCCGGGGGCCAGCGAGGTCTTCACCCAGGGCTTGGTCTTGATGCCGAGCGCGCGGGCCTTGCGGGCCAGCAGGCCGGCGCCGATCAGCACGCTGGGGTTGGAAGTGTTGGTGCAGGAGGTGATGGCGGCAATCACCACGGCACCGTCCTTCATCTCGAATTCCACGCCCTGGTCGTTGACCGTGACGGGGCCCTTGCTCGGACGCAGCTTCTGCTCGGCTTCGAAGGCGGTGCGGTAGTTGGCCTTGACGTCGGTCAGCAGCACGCGGTCCTGCGGGCGCTTGGGGCCGGCCAGGCTGGGCTGGATGGAGGCGAGGTCCAGGTGCAGCACGTCGGTGTATTCGGCTTCCGCGGAGTCCGGCGTCCACCACATGCCCTGAGCCTGGGCGTAGGCCTTCACCTTGGCGATGTCCGCATCGCTGCGACCGGTGAGGCGCAGGTAGTTGAGGGTTTCCTCATCGATGGGGAAGATGCCGCAGGTTGCGCCGTACTCGGGCGCCATGTTGGCAATGGTGTTGCGGTCGGAGGCCGACAGGTTGCCGACGGCGGGGCCGAAGAATTCGACGAACTTTTCCACCACGCCGCGCTTGCGCAGCATCTCGGTGACGGTGAGCACGAGATCGGTGGCGGTGGCGCCCTCGGCCAGGGTGCCGGTGACGCGCACGCCGATGACATCCGGCATTAGCATGGAGGAGGGCTGGCCGAGCATGGCGGCTTCGGCCTCGATGCCGCCCACGCCCCAGCCGAGCACGCCGATGCCGTTGACCATGGTGGTGTGGCTGTCGGTGCCGAAGCAGGTGTCGGGGTAGAGCACGCCGTCGTCATTCTCGAACACGACGCGGGCAAGGTATTCGATGTTGACCTGGTGAACGATGCCGGTATCCGGCGGCACGGCCTTGAAGTTCTTCAGCGCTTCCTGGCCCCAGCGGAGGAAGGTGTAGCGCTCTTCATTGCGCTGGAATTCCACCTTGGCGTTGAGGTCGAGTGCTTCCTTGCTGCCGTAGTGGTCGATCATCACCGAGTGGTCGATGACCAGTTCCACCGGGCACAGCGGGTTGACGCGGGCGGCGTCACCGCCAAGGGTGGTGATGGCGTCGCGCATGGCGGCGAGGTCCACCACGCAGGGCACACCGGTGAAGTCCTGCAGGATCACGCGGGCCGGCGTGAAGTCGATGTCCTGCGTCGGCAGCTTGCTCAGGGTGGCACCGGCCAGTGCGGCCACGGTGTCCCGGGTGATGTTCACGCCATCTTCATGGCGGAGCAGGTTCTCCAGCAGCACCTTGTACGAGTACGGCAGGCGCGACACCTTGAAGTCGGCCTCGAGCTTGGTCAGGTCGTAGTAGGTGTAGGTTTGGTTACCAACGTGCAGCGTGGACTTTGCTTTGAAGCTGTCCGTCATGGCTGGAGATCTCCCGGGTGGAAATGGCTAGCGGTCAGCGGCCGCCGAAACGGCGGCGCGTCAGGAAAACACGCCATTATACCGGGCTGTACCGGGCCTCGGCCACGAAAATACGCGGCGGATTCACCAAAAGTGGGGTGGATCGGGCTCAGTCGAGCGGGTGCAGGGGGTCGGCGTGGCGGATTTCGCCGCTGCCAAGACACTCCAGGCCGTCATAGAGCACCACGTACTGGCCTGGCGCGGCGGCCCGTTGCGGGGTTTCGAAGCGGACTTCGAGGCTGCCATCCGCATGCGGCGCGACGGTACAGGCCTGCAGTGCCTGCCGGTGCCGGATGCGGGCGGTCAGCCGCGTGGGTAGCGGTGACGGCTGCCGGATCCAGTGAAAGGCGAGGGTGTCGAGACGCTGACTCAGCATGCGGGGATCGGCGGCGTCCTGGCTGACCACCAGCTGTGCAAGGCCCTGCCGTTTACCGACCACGTACCAGGGCGCTTCGCGGGCACCGCGGCGGCCACCGATGTGGAGCCCCTTGCGCTGCCCGAGCGTGAAGTGATGCAGCCCCGGGTGCCGACCGACCTCTACGCCGGCGGTGTCGACGATGGCACCCGGCACGTCTTTCAGGTGTTGCGCCAGAAAGTCGCGGAAGCGGCGCTCGCCAATGAAACAGATGCCGGTGGAGTCCTTCTTGCGGTGTACCGGCAGGCCGGCCTCCAGCGCCAGACGGCGGACCTGCGGTTTCTCCAGGTGGCCGATGGGGAACATCACGTTCTCCAGCTGGGCACGGTGAACGGCGGCGAGAAAGTAGGTCTGGTCCTTGTCCTCGGTGACCGAGCGCAGCAGGCGGGGGCCGTCCGGGCCGTGATGAATGCGTGCGTAGTGACCGGTGGCGATGCCGTCGGCGCCCAGCCGCAGAGCGTATTCCCGAAACGGTTGAAACTTTACTTCGCGATTGCACAGCACGTCCGGGTTGGGCGTACGTCCGGCGGCATAGTCCGCGAGAAACTGGGCGAATACGCGATCCTTGTAGTCGGCCGAGAAATCCACGCGTTGCAGGGGAATGCCGATCTCTTCGGCAATGGCGCGACAGTCCTGGAAGTCGTCGGCCGCGGTGCAGTAGCCATCCTCATCCTCCTCCCAGTTCACCATGAACAGCGCGGTGACGCGGTAGCCCTGCTGCTTTAGCAGCCAGGCACTGACGGCGGAGTCGACACCGCCGGACAGGCCGACGACGATGTGGCTACCCGGGGGCAGGGGCTGGGCGTTGATCTCCACCCCGGCGTCTCAGAGGTGGTGAATCACCGACAGCGGCAGGCGCTGGCCGGCACGGTGGTCGTCGACGCACCGCAAGACCATGGGGCTTCGGTGCCGCTCGGGGCAGGCCGCGATTTCATCCCGGGTCATCCACACGGCGCGCACGATGCCGTCGTCCAGCGGTCGCTCGGGTTCATGGCGTACGGCGTCAGCGACAAAAGCGAGGCGTACAAAGGTGTACGGCAGGTCGTCCGGCTGGTACTCGTAGAGACCGAGAAGGTGCGTGGGTTGTACATGCCAGCCACTTTCCTCCAGGGTTTCTCGCACGGCGCCGTCGACGAAGGTCTCGCCGTACTCCCAGTGTCCGGCGGGCTGGTTGAGCACCAGCTGTCCACCCGCAGACTCCTCGACCAGCAGATAGCGGCCGTCACGCTCGACCACACAGGCCACCACCAGGTGGGGGGCTTCGGTGCCGCTGGTCACGGCAATCGTCCGGTGCGCTGGATGCGGTACCAGCCCTGGGCATCGGGGCGACCCAGTCCGTTGAGCATGTTGCGCAGCATCGGGGGGGCATCGGCCTTGGCGCGCACGCGCAGGTCGGCGACCTGGCGGCGGTCGGCAAACTGCCGTGCGGTGCCTTCCACTTCCAACGGGCCGTCCAGGGACTGCACGGTGGCCAGCAAGGTGGGGGGCTGGTCGTCGGGGCCGGGTTCGGTGGACAGCACGGCCTGGAAGTCGCCGATGCGCAGGGGGTCGCGCAGCAAGGTCGAGACCATGCCCTGGAGGGTCAGCGTGCCACTGAGGGACTGCGGCCACTGGCGGTGCACGGTGGCTTCGTCGATATCGAGGCGGAACTGTCCGTCCACCGGCAGAAATCCTTGCCCGAGAGCCTGCAGCAATGCCTTGACGCTGCCTGCGGCCTGCAGGCCATCGACACCGAGACGACCGGTGGGTGTGGCGCGGACCTGCCCGCTGAAGACACTGCCCAGCGCCTGACCGTCGAGCTGATAGCGCAGGCTGCCCAGCAACAGCGCGCCGGGGTGCAGCTGCCAGTTGGCCTCGTCGACAAACTGCCGGGGCCCCTGACTGAGACCGGCCATGCGCCCTTTCACGAGGGTGCCGTCGAGGCTGCTCAGGCGAACCGGCAGGGGGTCCGGTGCAAACCAGCCATACAGTGCGGATACCGGAGCCATGACCACCAGCCCGTACAGAAAGGCGGCGAGCGCCAGCAGTGGAGCGAGCCAGCGGATCATGGGCGCACCAGGGTCAGGCGGGCATCCACCAGACCGGGTTCGCTGAGGCGTTCGATATCCGCTGTGCTGACCTGGATGCCGTGCTGTTGTTCCAGCTCGTGAATCCACCGCACGATGTTGTCGAACGGCGTGCGCTCGAGCCAGGCCCGGACCTCGCGATCGCCTTCGGGCTGCAGCCGGGTGGGGGCCTTGCCGAGGGTGGGGCCGCGCGCGGCCTGGTCAACCGCGGCCAACAGCGATTGATTGCGGCTGGCCGGCGCGGGGCGCCCGGCGCGCCGCTGGCCGGCGACGGTAGCGCCGATCACTTCCAGACGGTTGGCTTGCGCGCGCGCCGCCGACAATGCCGCGGCCTCGCGTGCGCGGGCCTGCGCCAGGGGTTCCCAGGCCAGCAGGTAGAAAAGCGTGGCCAACACCACGGCGCCAGCGGTCAGCACCAGGCGTCGTTCGCGCGGCGCCAGGCGGGCGTAGGCATCGATGGCAGGAGCGAGGCGATCTTTCATGCGGCGGTGGGACTGATGCGGATGCGGATCTGAACGCCTTCGCTGCCGGAGTTGGCGGACTGCACTTCCAGATTGACGTCGGTACGCTGGGCAAACTGGCCGCGCAGGGCCTCCAGCTGGGTCAGGGCGTTGCCGGTGAGGCTGGCGAAGACCGCACCCTCGCGGTACTGCAGCCCCTGCAACGTGAGGCCCTCCACCTGTCGCAGCGCCTGTTCAAGCGAACTGGTCAGGGCCAGCAGGCCGCCGCCCCGCTGTGCCTGCTGGGCCAGCTGATATTGCTGTTCGGCCTGGGCGCCAAGATCGACGATGCGGGTCTCGCCCGGGAACAGCTGCTGAAAACGGGTGACGTTGCGGGTTTCCTGCGTGCGTACCTGCTCGCCCAGCCGCCAGGTGGCAAGGCCGTGTTCCCCGAGCACCAGCAACACCAGGGCGGCGGCCATTGCCACCGGCACGCGCCAGGGGCGCCACAGTCGTTGCAGGTCGGCCTGTTGGGAGTACGGTCCCTGCAGCAGGTTGATGCCGGGCTCCGCTGGCAGGTGTTGCAGCAGGGCTTCCAATCCGAGGCGGAACCCCGACCGCAATTCGGTGCGGCGCTCCAGACCGGTGAAGTCGCCTGGTGTGCCCGCCACTGTCAGACGGATGCCGTGCTGCCGCTCCGGATCGGCCAGGTCAAGCAGCAGGGCGAGGTCCTCGGCTGTGCCGGAGAAGGCGCCCCAGTCCTCATGTCGGACCTGGATGCGTTCCGGTTCCACCAGCGCGTGCCACCAGCCGTCTTCAGGTGATGGCAGCGCGAGGGTTTCGGGCACCAGCGCGTGCGGGCGGATGCCGGCGTCGCGGAGCGGTGTCATCCACTGGTTCATCAACTGATGCCGCACCACGGCTACCGGAAAGTGTCCCTCGGCCTGACGGGCGCCGACTGCAAAATGCAGGGTGTCAACGTCCTCGGCCAGCGACTCTTCCAGCGCGAACGGGGCAGCCAGCGCCGCTTTGGCCGCCTGCCGTACCGGAACGTCCAGCCGGTCCAGTCGGATTTCCTCGCCAGGGACCAGTGCCACCACCCGGCGTCCTGCGGCCATCTCGAGTACGCGCTCAAGCGGCGCGGTGTCCACCGGCCAGGCGCGCTGCGCCTCTGGCGGCGCCAGACAGTATTCGGTCAGCGAGGCCGGCTCGGTGGAGCGCAGCCGGATATAGAGCGTTTCGCGCACGGGTTCGGTTTTGGAGGCGTGGTTTCGCGGTGGCTATTCGGCGTCGGTGCTGCGGCCCAGCAAGACAACGCCGCCGGTGCCCGGCCGGTACAGCAAACTATACAGGCCGACCCGGCTACTGCCTATCAAGGCTTCACTCTCCAGCCGAAAAAACTGGCTGTCGATCCGGACCGCCGGGCCACCGGCGGCGAACAGGGTCTGGACGCTGGCGAGGTCGCCGGCCGGCTGGGTGTCGCGCACCTTCAGAAACTGTTCCAGCTCTGGCGTCGGTTGTTCGTTGAGTGTCAGCAGTACTTCCGCTGGCGCAGTGTTGACGTTGATCGCCGTGTTCATCGCCGGCAACGCAGTGATGTGCGGTTGCAGCCTGCGATAGATCTCCGGCGTCATTCCCTTGACCAGCAGCAGCTCGCTGATGGTGGCAATCGGCTGGTTGGCGGTGCGATAGGGCTGCGCCAGTCCCAGGTACTCGTTGTCTTCCGCGCCCTCAAAACCGGTGGGCTCCTGGTCGGGGTCGATCCAGTCACGGATGGCAGCGGCGATGGCGCGGGCCTGAAAACCATCACCGGCCTCGACTGCGCCGAACAGCCGCTCGAAATGCCCGCGGTAGCGCTCGAAGGCGGCCGTGTCCTGGACCCCGAGGTTGTTGAGATTGAAGCGCCCCTGCAGGTCGACAACGCGCCCCCGCAGCACACCCTCGTCCACCGGCAGATAGTCCACCGGTCGCGCCCAGGGCTCGTCCAGGGAGTCGACCTCGTTGGCTTCACGGTCGCGTTCGAGAATGGTCATCACCCATTGCTCCACCCCTTCGGCATACCACCAGGCCATCTCCGTGTCCTGCAGCGTGCTGGCGCGATGAATGGCGATGTTGCCGCTGCTGACCATGGCGGTTGCCGCAATGGTGGCGATCGCCACCACCAGGATGGCGGTGATCAGCGCGACGCCACGCTGGCGGCTCACCCTGTTCAATTTTCCATCCCGGCGTCGGCGCCTGGCGGGGTGTTGCTGCCGTCATCGGTGGTCGGCGCCGGGTCGCCGCCGTCACCGGTGCCATCGTCATGGTCTTCGATGTTGCGGGCTGCTGCGCCGAGAATCGCTGCAGCCTGCGGCGACAACCCGGGCTGGAAGCGCCAGCGCAGCAGGCCCCAGTCCGCCGCTTCCAGCTCCAGCTCGACCATCACCGGCAAGCCGTTGGCTTCCCGAGGCCAGCTGTCCTGCCATTCCTGGGCGCTGTCGAGGAAGCGCCAGCGGATGGCGTCGACGCGCTCCAGCAGAGGCAACTCCACGAGTCCGGAATCCTGAGCCTGATCCAGCACCCGCCAACTGTCGCGGTAGAGCGTACGGTCGGTCAGCCGGTAGCGCACGCGCTCAAAGGTGGCGCGAGGGGCCAACAGGGGGTTGCGCCAACCGCCGCGGGTGAAGATGAGGCCCTCGCCATCGAGGGCAATGAGCGCAGGCTGGACGTCGCCGAAGCCATCCCGAATCGGCCGGGCGCGGACTTGCTGGAGGTCGTCGCGCAGCTTGCGGAAGGCACGCTGGTACTGGGCCGTGCGTTCCAGCGAGGCTTCCACGCGGGTGCGCGCATCGAGCACGCTGCGCAGGCCACCGTAGGCCATGATGGAGAGCACGGCGAACACCAGCAGTACCACGATCAGCTCCAGCAGGGTGAAGCCCTGCATGCGCTTCATGAACCACTCCCGGCCGGCCGGCGCCGGAAGGCGGAGACCGTGGCCAGGGTGGCCTCGGGCTTCTGGTCGTGGGCGACGGTGACGTCGATGCGACGCAGACGGTCGTCCGGTGTTTCCTTGACCTCGGCCGTCCAGCGCCAGTCGTCCCCGCCCATCTCGTCATTGCCGTTGCTGCGCCCGACCGAGGGCCACTCCGGCTGGCTCATGAGGTTGGCGATCCGGTTGTGGGCCACCCACAGCGCCAAGGTCTTGTCACGCAGGTAGGCGGCGTTGTCGGCGTAGCGCGCCATTCCGGAAAGGATTGCCGCCATCGCGATGGCGAGGATGGCCACTGCCACCAGCACCTCCACCAGGGTGAAACCGCGAGAGGGGTTCATGCGCGGTCGTCGTCCACGCGCTGACGGGTGACGCGCCCCAGGGCGTCGACTTCGATGCGGTACACCATGTCCAGGCCGGGAACGCTCAGGTCCAGCACCATCGGGGTCGCCTCGCCGCTGGACAGGAACAGCCCCTGGGGTTCGAGCGAGGCATCGGGTTTCACCTCGTCCTGTGCCGGCGGCATGACCCGGCCTTCGACGCGAAGCTGCAGCATCACCGGCTCGGTGACAGCGCGACCGCGCAGCGGGCCGGTTTCCGCATAGGGCTGCCAGCGGCCGTCGCCGACCAGCATGACCCACTGGATGGCCTGCTCGGTATGGCGGAAGCCGATCAGTACGCCCTGCAGCTCGGCCTCCTCCTGAGCCAACGACATCAGCCGTGCCAGCCGGCGCGATTCGTTGTCCAGGGTATCCGCCTGCACGCGGTCCCCCACCGACAACACGGCGAAGTTGATGATGACCCCGATGATCAGCACGACCACCAGTACTTCCAGCAGGGTGAACCCGCGTGCGCGGCGACCGGGGGTGGGGTGCCGGGACATGACGTCGGTCGTCTGGCTTACTGGATGTTCCAGTTGCCGATATCAGCGGCGGCGCCTTCGCCACCGGGACGGTTGTCGGCCCCGAGGGAGAAGATGTCGAACTCGCCTTTCACGCCCGGATTGAGGTACTGGTAGTCATTTCCCCAGGGGTCCTTGGGCAGCTGTTTGATGTAGCCACCGGACTTCCAGTTGCGGGCCTGGGGCTCGCCGGACGGCTGGCTTACCAGTGATTCCAGACCCTGCTGGGTACTGGGATAGTTGAAGTTGTCCAGTTTGTAGAGGTTGAGCGAGGACTCGAGCACCCGGATGTCCTGACGCGCCTTGGCGATGCGGGCATCGTCCGGGCGGTCCATGATGCGCGGCACCACCACGGCGGCGAGAATGCCGAGAATGACGACGACCACCATGATTTCGATGAGGGTGAACCCGCGGTTGCGGCGGACGTTCTGCAAGGCCATTGGATACTCGATGCTGAAAGGGTGGAGTCCGGCCCGGTGCCGGATCGCGCGATGATAACAAAGGGGTCGTCATCGCCCGTGACAGCCTGGCGGCGCCCCTGCGCGTCCTGGGGGCCGATGGTCGTGATCATGGCGCTGAGCGCGCTTCTGCAACTGTTCCGGGATACGGTATTTCCGCTGCTGGCCTATCAACGGGACGGCCTGCTGGCGGGGCAGGTCTGGCGGCTGTGGAGCGGGCATCTGCTGCATCTGGGACTCGCGCATCTGCTGCTCAATCTGGGGGCATTGCTGGCCTTCGTCTGGCTGTGTCCGGTGCGCTGGAGTCTGGCCGGATGGGCGCTGCGTTGGCTGTGGCTGGGCGCGGGGGTGAGCCTGGGACTGCTGATCTGGCAGCCCCATCTGCACTGGTTTGTCGGGTTATCTGGATTACTACACGGCCTGTTCGTGCTGGGACTCTGGCCGCAGGCGAGGCAGCACGAGCGGGTGGCGCAGTTGGCGCTCGTTTTGCTCGCAGGCAAGCTGCTGATGGAGGTTTTCACCGGTGCCAGCGTCAGTGACGAAGCCCTGGTGGGGGGGCGTGTAATCACGGCATCCCATGCTTTCGGTGCGGTCTCGGCTGTCATATTTTTGCTCGCTTGTGAAGCCTTGACGCGCTTGCGTGGTGCCGTCAATGTCTCGACCCCCGATACATCGACAAAACATAAATGACGTACGCAATGCTCTTCCCAGGGCAGGGTTCGCAGTCCGTCGGCATGCTTCAGGGTCTGCCTTTCCCCGAGATTCGGCAGACGTTTCAGGAAGCGTCGGACGCGTTGGGATGGGATCTGCTGGGGCTGGTGCGAGACGGCCCGGAGGCTCAACTGAATCAGACGGCACGCACGCAGCCCGCCTTGCTGGCAGCGGGTATCGCCTTGTGGCGGGTGTGGCAGGCCGAGGAGATGCCGGCGCCGGTGGCGCTGGCCGGACACAGCCTGGGCGAATACACCGCACTGGTGGCCGCCGGCGCCCTGCGGTTTGACGATGCCCTGCGCCTGGTGGCACTGCGCGGCGAGCTGATGCAGGGGGCGGTGCCGGAAGGCGAGGGCGGCATGATGGCCGTGATTGGCCTGGATGACGCCAAGGTGGAGGCCCTCTGCGCAACGTGTCCGGTCGACGCGGTCCTATCGCCGGTGAACTACAACGCCCCCGGTCAGGTGGTCGTAGCCGGCGCCCGCACTGCGCTGGACTGGCTCGAAGCCCATGGCAAGGCGGCCGGCGCGCGCATGCTGGTACGTCTGCCGGTGTCGGTGCCATCGCACTGCAGCCTGATGGAGCCGGCGGCGGCACGTCTGGCCGAACGCCTGGCCGAGACCGACATCGGACCCTGCAATATCCCCGTCATCCACAATGTGGATGCTCGCCCGCGCAACAGCGCCACCGATGTGCGAGCGGCTCTGGCCGCGCAGCTTTATCAGCCGGTACGGTGGACGGCGACGATCGAACACCTCCGGGACAGCGGTGTCCAGCGCTATATAGAATGTGGACCTGGCAAGGTCCTTGCCGGATTGAACAAGCGCATCGTCAAGGGTGTCGACGTCTATGCGCTGGAAGAACAAGGCGCCCTCGATGCCGCCCGTGCCAGCGTGTCGGCCGCGTAGCAATCAGATTTGGTGAGAGAAAGGCTATGAGTGCATCCCGATTTTCGGGTGATACCGCCCTGGTGACAGGTGCCAGTCGCGGCATCGGCCGGGCCATCGCCCTGCGATTGGCGGCCGAAGGCGTCAAGGTCACGGGTACCGCCACTTCGACGGCGGGTGCCGAGGCCATCGATGCCGCCCTGTCGCCTCTGGGCGGGCAGGGCAAGGTGCTCGACGTGCGGGACCCCGCAGGCATTGAGCAGTTGCTGGCGGATATCGGTACACCGTCCATCCTGATCAACAACGCCGGGGTGACCCGCGACCAGCTGCTGATGCGGATGAAGGACGAGGACTGGGCCGAGGTCATCGACACGGATCTGTCCAGCGTGTTCCGTCTGTCGCGAGCCGTGCTCAAGGGCATGATGAAGGCGCGCTATGGGCGCATCATCAGCATCGGGTCGGTCGTCGGCACGCGGGGGAATCCCGGGCAGGCCAACTATTGCGCCGCCAAGGCCGGACTGGTCGGCTTTTCCAAGTCGCTGGCACAGGAGATCGGATCCCGCAGCATCACGGTGAACGTGGTGGCGCCGGGGTTCATCGATACCGACATGACCGCCGCGCTGCCCGACGAGGCACGCGCGCGGCTGCTGCAGGGGGTTCCGGCCGGTCGCCTGGGATCACCCGACGATATTGCCGCCGCAGTGGCGTTTCTGGCCTCCCGCGAGGCCGGCTATGTCACCGGTGAAACCCTCCATGTCAATGGCGGGCTGCATATGGCCTAGCGCCGTGACGGCGCCGGGCTGGGAAGGGGGCTTTCCCCCCTGTTGTATGGCACTACACTATGGCGGCTTGAACGCCCCACAATCGTCAGGAGTGACGCATGAGCAGTCTCGAAGAGAAAGTTAAGAAGATCATCGCGGAACAGCTTTCCGTGGCTGAGGATCAGATCACCCCGGAAGCTTCGTTCGTCGAAGATCTTGGCGCTGATTCTCTCGACACCGTTGAGCTGGTGATGGCGCTCGAGGAAGAGTTCGAGATCGACATCCCGGACGAAGAAGCTGAAAAGATCGTGACCTTCCAGGACGTTCTGAACTACATCCGCACGCACGCCCCGCAGAACGGCTGAGCGGCTTCCTGATGTGGTGGGCGCGCCCCGATGGGGCGCGCCGCTTTTTCGTTTGACTGTCCGATCCCCATTCACGCAGAGGCCTTCATGAGCCGAAGTCGAGTCGTCATCACCGGACTGGGGGTGATTTCCCCGGTTGGCAATACCGTACAGACCGCCTGGGCGTCGCTGCTGGCGGGGCGTTCGGGCATTGGCCCGCTGACCGGCTACGACGCCTCCGCGTACACCACCCGTTTCGGCGGGATGATCAAGGATTTCGACGCCACGCAGTGGATGGGCCCGAAAGAGGCCAAGCGGGTGGACCCGTTCATTCACTTCGGCGTTGCCGCCGCCAAGCAGGCGGTCACCGATGCCGGCCTCGAGATCACCGACGCCAACCGTGAGCGCATCGGTGTCTGCATCGGTTCGGGCATCGGTGGCATCGGCACCATTGAGCGTGAGATTCGCCAGCTGCATGAGAGCGGCCCGCGCCGGATCTCACCGTTCTTCGTGCCTTCGTCGATCATCAACATGGTGTCGGGTCACGTTTCGATCGATCTCGGCATCACAGGGCCCAATCTGGCCACCGTCAGTGCCTGCACCACCGGAGCGCATGCCATTGGCATGGCCTACCGCATGATCGTGCATGGTGATGCTGACATCTTCGTTGCCGGCGGCTCCGAGTTCGGCTCCGCGCCGGCCGGTATGGCCGGGTTCTGCCAGGCGCGTGCGCTGTCCACCCGCAATGACGACCCCGAGAAGGCCAGTCGCCCGTTCGATGTCGATCGCGACGGTTTCGTGCTCGGCGATGGTGCCGGTGTGCTGGTGCTGGAGTCGCTGGAGAGTGCCCGGGCGCGGGGCGCGCGCATCTATGCCGAGATCATCGGCTTCGGCATGTCCAGCGACGCCTATCACATCACGCTGCCACCGGAAGACGGCAATGGCGCCCGCCGGGCCATGCAGAATGCGCTGCGCGATGCCGGGCTGAATCCCGGGGATGTGGATTACATCAATGCGCACGGCACGTCGACGCCGGCCGGTGACGTGGCGGAAACCACGGCCATCAAGGCAGCGTTTGGCGAGCATGCCCACCGGGTGTGGGTGTCCTCCACCAAGTCGATGACGGGGCACCTGCTGGGCGCCGCAGGAGGCCTTGAAGCGGTGGTGTCCGCGCTGGTGCTGCAGGATCAGGTGGTGCCGCCGACCATCAATCTCGACAATCCTGACCCCAAGTGCGATCTCGATTACGTGCCGCATACTGCACGCGAGGGCAAGGTGGAGGTGGTGTTGTCGAACTCCTTCGGTTTCGGCGGCACCAACGGCACGCTGGCGTTCCGGCGCTTTCGTGAATGATTTCAAGTAAAACGTGAGCTTTATCGCGCAAGCCTCCGTCGATAAAGACCTTTTTGATTTACACGCTCATCGGCCTGAGGCCTTTCCGTTTCTACTGGAAAGCGTCGCCGGCCACCCACGCTCCGGGCGGTTCGACCTGCTGCTGGCGCAGCCCGAGGCGCTGACGCTGCAGGGTGATCCGTTTTCCGCCCTGGATGCCGCAGCCACCGCGATGCCATTGCTGCCGGCCCATCCGGTCCTGCCGTATCTGGGGGGCTGGCTGCTGTTTGCCGGCTACGAAGCCGCACGTTGGGTCGAGCCCGGTGTCGACTTTCACCCGGCAACGCCGCGGCAACCGGATGCCTGGCTGGCGCGCTGCCCGCGGGCGCTGGTTCGTGACCGGCGGCTGGGGCAGCTCTATGCGGTATCCGAGCACAGTCTGTCCGATGCCGAGGCGCTGCTGGCCGCGGCCGTGACTGCTCCCGCACCTGTGCTGCCGGGGGTGGGCTTGCTGAGTCTGGAGGCCGAGCCGCCGGCGCGGTTTCTGGAGGGCGTGGCGCAGGTGCTCGAGTACCTCGCGGCGGGGGACGTGTTCCAGGTGAACCTGTCCCGTGCCTGGAACGGTATGTTGGCCGGGGACGGCAGTGCGCTTTCAGTGTATGCCGCCCTGCGTCGGCATAATCCCGCCCCGTTTGCCGCCAGTCTGCTGGGGCCCGGTGCCGCAGTCCTCAGTTCGTCACCGGAGCGCATGCTGTCGCTGGACGCCAGCGGTGCGCAGACGCGCCCGATTGCCGGCACCCGTCCGCGGTCACCGGATCCGGAGGCGGACGCGGCTGCGCGCGTGGCCCTGGAAGCCAGTGCCAAGGAGCGTGCCGAGCACATCATGCTGATCGACCTGGAGCGCAACGATCTCGGTCGGGTCTGCCAACCGGGTAGCGTGGTGGTGGATGAGCTGATGGCGCTGGAAAGTTATGCCCACGTTCATCATCTGGTGTCGAACGTGCGTGGGCGGCTGCGCGATGGCGTGGGACCCGGCGCCGCCCTGCGCGCGGTGTTTCCGGGCGGCACCATCACCGGCTGCCCCAAGGTGCGCTGCATGGAGATCATCCGCGAGCTGGAATCGGGCCCGCGCGGGGCCTACACCGGCACCGTGGGCTATCTGTCACGCTGTGGCCGTTTCGACAGCAACATTCTCATTCGCAGCCTGGAGATCGACGGCGCTGCGCTGCGGTTCCGGGTGGGGGCGGGCATTGTCGCGGACTCCCAGCCCGAAGCCGAGCTGGTGGAAACGGATGCCAAGGCGCGCGGTTTGATCAACGCGTTGCGGGAGGTGGCATGACCGTCCAGGTCTCCGGGCAGCCGGTCCCGGCGCTGGCGCCGCTGATGCGGGGCCTGGTCTACGGAGATGGTGTATTCCGGACACTGCGGGTGCGGCAGGGGCGGGTGGTGGCAGCGGCAGACCAGTGGGCGCTGCTGCAGGCTGATGCCCACCGACTCGGCATCGTTATCGACCCATTGGAGCAGTGGCTTGCAGACAGCGCACCCCTGCTCGAGACGGCACCGCCGCTGGCGGCGTTGCGATGGATCGCCGTGCGCGCCAGCGAAGGACGGGGGTATCGCCCGGTATCAGCGGCGAGTGTTCGGGTGGTCGATCTTTCCGCAGTGGTGCCACCTGCGGCCGAACCGCTGCGAATCTTCATCAGCCCCCAACCGGCAGTCGAGCAACCGGGTTTCGGTGGTATCAAGCATCTGAACCGGCTGCCGCAGGTGCTGGCCAGCCACGGCTGGCCGGACGGCATGGATGAGACGGTGCTGTGCGATGCCGACGGTCATCTCGTCAGCGGCAGTCGCAGTACGTTGTTCTGGGTGGAAGGGGGGCGGCTGTTCACGCCGGTGGTGGCCGCCAGCGGCGTACAGGGATTCGCCCGACGCTGGGTGTTGCGCACCGCCCTCGAGCACGGGCTGGAGGTGGCGGAAGTGCGGGTCGATCCGGTGGCACTGACGACGGCCAGCGAGGTACTGCTGGGCAACAGTGTCATGGGGCTGCAAGCGGTGGGCTCAGTCGATGAATGCCGGTTCGAAGCCCCCGGTCCGGTTGCGCGGATGTTGATGCCAGCCTTCGAGGAGATCACATGAGACGCGGGCTGCGCCTGGTGCTGTGGCTGATGGTGTTGGGATTGGTGCTCGCCGGGGCCGGCCTGCAGCAGGTGCACTCGCTGATGCAGCGCCCGCTGCCGTTGGCGCAGGATCAGGTGATCGAGATTGCGCCCGGCGCCAGCTATCGCGGAGTACTCGATCAGCTGGCTGCCGCCGGTCTGCTGCGCGATATCGAGGTGCTGGCCTTGCGGCTGCAGGCGCGCCTGCAGGGCGCGCCGACGCTCAAGGCGGGCGAATACCGCCTCCAGCCCGGCATGACGGTGGCCGACACCGTGAGCCTGTTCCGTGATGGGCGGGTGAAACTGCACGCCCTGCAATTGCTCGAAGGCTGGACGGCGGCGCAAGCCATTGAAGCGGTGCGGGCACATCCGGCCATCACGCCGGCGCTGGATGTAGCCGCATTGGAGCCGTCGGCACTGATGGCGGCACTTGATCTCGGGGACGGGCATGCCGAAGGACGCCTGCGCCCCGAGACCTACCACTTCCCCAAGGGCACCACCGATGCCGCGTTCCTGCGGCGGGCGGCACGGGCACAGACTGCAGCGCTGGCCCGCATCTGGGCGGCACGACAGCCCTCGCTGCCGCTGAAGGACGCCGACGCAGCATTGATACTGGCCTCCATCGTGGAGAAGGAAACCGGTCTGGCATCTGAGCGCGCCGAGGTTGCGGGCGTGTTCGTCAACCGGCTGCGGCTCGGCATGCGCCTGCAGACCGATCCGACGATCATCTATGGCCTGGGCAGTCGTTTCGATGGCAACCTGCGGCGCCGGGATCTCGAGGCAGACGGTCCCTACAACACCTATACCCGGGCCGGCCTGCCGCCGACTCCGATCTGTCTGCCGGGAGAGGCCTCACTGCAGGCGGCGGTGCAGCCCGCGACAACCGAGGCGCTGTTTTTCGTGGCCAAGGGCGATGGCAGCGGCGCCCACGCGTTTTCCCGTACGCTGGAGGCGCACAACCGGGCCGTGCAGGCCTATCTGCGGCGGCTGCGCGAGAATCGAAACCGATGAATGGACGACTGATCACCCTGGAGGGCGGCGAGGGCGCGGGCAAGTCGACGCAGGCCACGGCGGTGGCGGCATGGCTGCGCGCGCGCGGTCGCACGGTCTGCCAGACGCGCGAACCCGGGGGCTCGCCTCTGGCCGAGGCCATCCGCGGCGTGGTTCTGGCGGATTGGGCCGAAGGGGTGACGCCGACCACCGAAGTGCTGCTGATGTTTGCGGCGCGTGCCGCGCACTGGCATCACGTGATTGCGCCGGCGCTGGCGGCCGGAACCGATGTCGTCTGTGACCGCTTCCTGGACTCCAGTTTTGCCTATCAGGGCGCCAAGGGGGTGCCGGCATTGCAGTTGACCACCCTGAGCGACTGGGTGCTGGGTGGGCGCCGTCCGGATCTCACCCTGTTGTTCGACCTGCCGCCGGAGGAAGGGCTGCGCCGCGCCCGTCGCCGGGGTGAGGAAAACCGTTTCGAACGCGAGGCGCTGGTGGCGCAGCAGGCCATACGCGAGGGATTTCTGAAGCAGGCCGAAGCGGCGCCGGAGCGGTTCGTCGTGATTGATGCGCGTCCTTCCGCGACGCAGGTGAGCGCGGCGGTCCAGGCCGTGCTGGAGGCGCGCTTGTGAACAGCTATCAACCGCTGCCGTGGCAGGGGGATTTGTTGGCTGACCTGCTGCGCCAGCATCAGGCAGGACAGCTGGGTCACGCCTTGCTGGTCTCGGGCCCGGCGGGCGTCGGCAAGGCGACCCTGGTGCGGTCGCTGGTGGCCACCATCCTCTGTGACCAGGGCAGCGAGGGGCATGCCTGCGGCCAGTGCCCGCCCTGCGTGCAGCTTGAGGCCGGGAGCCATCCGGACCTGTTGTGGGTCAAGCGGCGGGAGGATGAGCGCAGCGGCAAGCTCAAGCGTGACATCGCCATCGACCAGGTGCGCGAGATGATCGAGCGCTTGAGCCTGGCGGCGCAGTATGGACGCGGCAAGTTCGCCGTCATTGATCGCGTCGATGAGCTCAATGTCGCGGGTCGCAATGCCATTCTCAAAACCCTGGAGGAGCCGCCGCCGGCCACCGTGCTGATCCTGCTGAGCGAACGCCCGCTGGGCTTGCCGGCCACGGTGCGTTCGCGCTGCCGCCGACTGCGGGTACCGCCACCGTCACGCGACGCCGCCGAGGCCTGGCTGCAGGCACAAGGGCTTGATGACACCTGGCTGACCTGGGCGGGCGGGGCGCCGCTGCAGGTGGCAGCCTGGGCGGCCGAACAGACCGATGCCCATTTCCGCCGATGGGAGCAGGGCCTGTCCGCCATTGCGCAGGATCGTGCGGACCCGCTGAGCGTGTCTGCCGAAATCGGGCGCGATGCGGTTCCGCTGTTCGTGGAGTGGCTGATCCGCTGGTTGCACCAGATGCTGCGCAAGGGGTTGCTCGGGGAGCGGGTGCCGGTGCCTGCGGCCTTCCTGGAGCCCGTGATCACTGAAGCGTTGGCGGCCCGCGGCGAGCTGGCCGGCAACGTCAATCCGCAGCTGGTGCTGGAATCGTTGCTCGGGCTGTGGTGGCGGCAGACACGATTGGCGACGCGCGCCGTACAATCAGCTTGATCCTAAGCGTGGTGACGGGGAGACCCAGATGAACACTTCCACCCGAGTCGGTGGGGCCCAGCCGGGCATCCTGACCTTGAACATCAAGGACAAGTCGGCGCTCTACGTGGCGTACATGCCCTTCGTGAAGAATGGCGGCCTGTTTATCCCGACCAGCAAGGAATATCGGCTGGGCGACGAAGTGTTCATGCTGCTGACATTGATGGAAGACCCCGAGCGTTTGCCGGTGGCCGGCAAGGTGGTCTGGGTGACGCCGAAGGCGGCGCAGAACAAGCGCCTGCAGGGCATCGGCGTGCAGTTCAGCAGTCAGGACAATGGCGCCACCCAGAACAAGATCGAGACGCTACTGGCGGGTGCCCTCGGCGCGGATCGCCCGACCTATACGCTCTGAGGCGGCAATCCACCGTCCAGCACGCTGGCGCTGAACCCCTTCTGGGTGAGCACGAATGCGGCGGCCGAGCTGCGACGCCCGCTATCGCAGCAGACGATCCACTGAACCTTGGTGTCGAGCGAGGCCAGTTTCATCCGCAGGACGTAGAGCGGCAGATTGAGCGCGCCGGGCAGGCTGCCGGTGGCGAACTCGGTGGGCAGGCGGACATCGAGCCAGCGGGCTTCTCCGCGGGCAACGCGCTGTTCGGCCTCGGCCAAGGCCACCTTTCGCGCCAGGGGTTCGTTCAGCAGTTGCCGGAAATCCGCTTTTGACAACCGCATCAGGCTGGTGGGCACCATCGCCGTGACCGTGGCATTGCGCTGCGCTTCGGAAATCAGCGCCTCTTCCCCGAAGCAGCTTCCGGGCTCCAGCTCTGCCAGTTTGATGGGCTTGCCCGCCTTGGGCTCTCGCGTGACGAGGCAGCGCCCGGACATGATGACGTAGAAGTAATCCCCTTCGGCGCCCTGCTGCACGATCACTTCGCCCGGTTTGGCGTTGACCGGCTGCATGCGCATGAACATGGCTTGCAGATTGGCCGGCGGCACCATCTGGAAGGTGCGGATCTGCAGCAGCTTGGCCATCCAGTCGTCGCTGTCCTGGCCGCCACCGAGCTCGGACACCTCGATGGCGCCAGTCTGGTCCCACGTCAGCATGACGTCGAGGAGCCCGGCATCCACCGTCAGGACCTCGACCTCGGTCACGCACCGCGCCGTCACACGACGGGGGCTCTGATGCGCCAGTCGGTGCTGGCCACTGGCTTCGCCGCCAACGACCCGCGCCAGTGCCTTGTCTGCGGCGTCGAGCAGGTGCACCTCGCCCTTCAGCAGATACAGCGCCGCACGGGCATCGTCGCCAATCTTGAACAGGGTTTGCCCACGCGGAAGCGTCTGCAACTGAGCCTTGCGCAACAGGTCGGCCAGCGATTCCGGCTTGAGCGCATTCAGCGGCACCAGGCTGGCGCACAGGGCCGGGTCGATACGGGTGGGGTGGGTCATGGCAACACGTCCGGGGAGGCCCTGATCAGGCGCCGCGCCTGCACGGCAGGTTCAGCACCTGCCGAACGAGGAAGGCGGCGCGAGGGTTGAGCGGATTCTTACCGTACATGAACCAGGCCGCCGAGTGCACGCCCGAGACGGCGCCCCTGGCTGTCCTCCAGGCCGGCGCCAACTTCCACGCGGTACAGCCCGCCCTGTTCAACGGAAAGCACCAGCATGGCGTTGTTCTCGCGACTGACCTGCCATTGCCCATTGACGATGGCACCACTGTGATCGGTCACCTTGATATTTGCATCGGCGCTGCGACCGTCCGCCACCGTGCCACTCAGGAGCAGGACGATGGCCGGGTCGAAGGCGGCAGAACCGGCAAAGACGATATTCAGGCCCTCTGCGGTGCGTGCGTCAGCCCACCAGGCCTCCAGCGCCGCCGCAGTGGGGGACGGCACGGTGGGCGTTGGGGCGACGGGCGACGGGCGCGGCGTGGGTCCAGCGGTCGGTTGTGGCGGAGGTGAGGGCTGTGCCGTGGGGGGCGGGAGAGGCGTCGGCGCGACACTCGCGGCGGGTGTCTCCTGCTCCTGCGCGCGATCCGCATCGGCCGTGCCGGCCGCAGCAGTGGAGACCGGCGTGGGGGGCGGCACATCTGTGGCGGCCGGCGCCGGCGTTGCCGGGGCGGCGGCCGAGGGGGGCGCTGATGTTGGCGAAATCGAAGCGGCGGTGACCGGCGCATCGGCATCGTCCGGCAGCGCGGGCGCCGGCGCGGCGGAAGGCTCGACGGTCAGCGCGGGTGCCGTTTCCATTGGCGCGGTCGTGGGCGTGGTGCTGGCGGCCATGTCCTCCGACAAGGGGGCGTCGCCGGCTGGCGCAGCCTTGATGACTTCGCCGTCGTCGGCCACCAGACGGGCATCCGACGGCATTGGCGCCGGCGAAAGCGGGCGTTGCATGACGCGATCCAGCGGCGAGGTGGTAGGGGTTTGAACACGTTCGTCGTGCCCGTGAGGAAACAGCAATTCCAGCCCATAGGCCACGCCCAGGGCCGTCGCGATGGCGGCAACGGTCATCACCAGTGCTTTCATGGTGTCCTGATCTCCCCTGTCATTCGTCGCTCCGCAGGGTTCTAGTTGATTGGGTGTTCGGCGGATCTTCCCGCCGGGACACTATCTTGGATGCCTTCCGGATCGTCAATGACAATCCCGACCGGATGTCCGGCCCGGAAGTCGTGCGCGGCCGCGGGGGGCTTGCGATAATGCGCGCCATCGGCTGTCGCAACAGCCCATCTATCGTTATTGAATCGAGGATTTCCGATGTCGGACCGCTACCTGGAATTCACCCAGTCATCCTTCGGGCGCACGCTGTCGGGCCTGCTGGGCCTGCCGCAGCCGCCGCGTCTCAAGCGCGCCAAGGCGGCCTGGGCGCCGCAGCCACTGGAAGGTGGATTCGCACTGGTGGGGGCTTCGGCGTCTGCGCAACTCCTCAAGCCCCTGCTGAAAACCCTGGATGGTATGGGGGCGGCCTTGCGGATCGTGCCCGAGCACAGCGGCCTTGCGGCTGTAAAGGCGGCTGCCCAGGCACAGAAACTCCCACTCGCCGGTGAACCGGCCAAGGGCGCCGGCGAACCCGCCAGTGGCGTTGTGGTGTTCGATGCCAGCGGTATCGACAGCGTCGGCGACCTGCGGGCGCTTTATGACTTTTTCAACCCGTTGGTGCCGGCGCTGCCTGCCGGTGCCCGCGTTGTGATCCTGGCCCGCGCGGTAGCGGCGGCAGAAGGGGTGAAGGCGAAGACCTGCTCCAGCGCACTACGCGGTTTCCTTCGGTCACTGGCCAAGGAGGTCGGGCGCAAGGGCATCACCGTCAACCTCGTCGATGTGGGCGAGGGCGGTGACAGCCAGATTGATGCACCGCTGCGGTTCTTGCTGACCGAGCACTCGGCGTTCGTCACCGGGCAGGTCTTGCCGGTTGTGGGTGGCCAGGGCAAGGCACTGGCGCTTGCCGGCTCGCTGAGCGGCAAGGTCGCCCTGGTGACCGGCGCTGCCCGGGGCATCGGCGCCTCCATTGCGGAGACGCTGGCCCGCGAAGGCGCGCAGGTGATCGGGCTGGACCATCCCAGCCAGGAAGGCGCACTGGGTGAGACCATGGGCCGTATCGGCGGCCGCGGCCTGGCGCTGGACGTGACCGCACCCGATGCTGCCGAGCGCATTGCCGCAGAGGTGAGCCGGCACTACAAGGGACTGGATGTCGTGGTCCATAACGCGGGTGTGACCCGCGACAAGATGATCCGCAATATGCCCCCGCATTTCTGGGACATGGTGCTGAACATCAACCTGGGCGCCATTGTCGATATCACTGAAGGGCTGACGGAGCGCAAGGTGCTTAACGACAAGGTGCGCGTGGTGTGCATCTCCTCGATTGGGGGCATTGCCGGGAACGCCGGTCAGACCAATTACGGCGCGACCAAGGCGGGTGTGATCGGCTACGTGGCGGCAATGGCCGACACCCTGGCCGAACGCGGCGGTGCCATCAATGCGGTGGCGCCCGGGTTCATCGAAACCGCCATGACTGCTGCGATGCCGGTGGGGCCGCGCGAAGTCGGGCGCCGCCTGGCGTCGCTGGGGCAGGGTGGACAGCCACAGGACATTGCCGAAGCCGTGACCTTCCTGGCTTCGGGCGCGGCGGCCGGTGTCAACGGCACGACCCTGCGCGTCTGCGGACAGAACTTTGTCGGCGCCTGAAACCGGCCTCCCGGCGGCGGGCCAGTTGCTGCGGATCGCGGAATCCAGGCTGCCCACACGTCACGGCGTTTTTCGCATCGCGGTGTTCCGCTCAGATGATGGCAAGGAGCACGTGGTGCTGGCGATGGGCGATCTCAGTGGCGAGCCGCCGCTGATCCGCCTGCATTCGGAATGCCTCACAGGCGATGCCCTCTACTCGTTGCGGTGCGATTGTGGCGCGCAACTGGAGGGCGCGCTGGAGCGCATCGCGGCTGAAGGACGTGGCGCAGTGCTGTACCTCCGACAGGAGGGTCGCGGCATCGGCCTGGGAAACAAGATCCGCGCCTATGCGCTACAGGATGACGGTGCGGATACGGTGGAGGCCAACCATCAACTCGGCTTTCCTGCGGATGCCCGGGATTTCGGCTTGGCGGTGGAACTGCTCCGACATCTGGGACTGGGGCGGATTCGCCTGATGACCAACAATCCGCGCAAGCTTGACCAGCTGCGCGAAGCCGGCGTCGAGATCGTGGCACGGGTGCCACTCAATCCCGGCCTGAACCCCCACAATGAGGCGTATCTGGCCACCAAGGCGCGCAAGCTGGGGCACATGCTGGACGATCCATCTGCCGAGTGAAACCCATGCTCTATTCACTGGCCCGTAGCGCATTGTTTCAACTGGATGCCGAGCGGGCACATGAGCTGACACTGGCCTGCTTCCAGCGGGCTCCGCGAATCAGCACATTGCCGTTCGCCCGGGCTGCGGTGGACGATCCGGTGACCCTGATGGGGCTCCAGTTTCCCAATCGTGTCGGGCTTGCCGCCGGGCTCGACAAGAACGGCGAGTGCCTGCGCGCCTGGGCGCGTCTCGGATTCGGTTTTGTCGAAGTCGGGACGGTGACGCCCCGACCACAGCCCGGCAATCCCCGTCCCCGCATGTTCCGGCTGCCTGATGAGCAGGCGCTGATCAACCGCCTGGGGTTCAACAACAAGGGGGTGGATCACCTCTTGAGGTCGGTTGCCGCATCCGGTTATGACGGCATTCTCGGCATCAACATCGGCAAGAATTTCGACACACCGAATGAGCGCGCCGAGGATGACTATCGCCTCTGCCTGGAGAAGGTCTACAGCGCCGCCAGCTATGTGACGGTCAATATCTCCAGTCCGAACACCCGCAACCTTCGGGATCTTCAGGCGGATGAGCCCCTGCGGCGGCTGCTGGCGGCGCTGCAGCAGACACGCAGTGCGCTGGCGGACCGGTACGGCCGGCACGTCCCGGTGCTGGTGAAACTGGCGCCCGATATGTCGCCGGAGTTGCTGACCCGTACGGCCAAGGTGGTGCAGGACAGTGGCATGGACGGCCTGATTGCCACCAACACCACGGTCGAGCGCCCAGGCCTGGAGGGCAGTCGCTGGATTGACGAGGCCGGCGGTCTGTCGGGGCGCCCACTGGCCCCGCTGGCGGAACGCGCGATGCAGGTGGTCCGCGCAGCCGTTGGGCCGGATTTCCCTGTCATGGGTGTCGGCGGAGTCGACTCCGCAGCCATGGCCCACGCGCGGCGCCAGGCTGGGGCAGACCTGCTGCAGGTCTATACCGGCTTTATCTATCGCGGCCCCGCGCTGGTGCACGAGGCTGCAAGCGCTGCAGCGTCGCTGTAGCCGCTGCCGGTTGCGCGTCTTCCGGCGGATGATTACATTGCTGTAACACGAGACGCGTAAAATCGCGCGATTCAAAAATCAACCATAAGCAGCCTAGGGAAGTTCTCATGAAGCGCATGGCAGTCCGGGCCCTGACGTCGGCCCTCGTCATCTGTTCTGGTTCCGCCATGGCGGAACACGCCGCCGTACCGGCATCGCCCTACCTCGGAGCGCAGTACGCTTTCGAAATCAATGATAGTGATCGTCGATCCGACAACGGACACGGTTTTCAGATCACCTTTGGCATGCCACTGTTCGATCTGGAGCATTACACGACGGAGCTGTCGTTCTATGCCGTCGGCCGTGAGCGTGACATCGACGGCAGCGACGATTATCAGAATGCACTGAGCCTCGACATCCTGCGGCACTTTGGAAGCTTCGGATGGCCGGATGCCATGGGCGGCGTGATCCCCAGTTTCCAGCCGTTCGTGCTGCTGGGCGCAGCCCTTGTCGAGGAAGACGTGGCCGGTGACAACCACTACCACGCGGGCGCGAATGTGGGCGCCGGGGCGCTGTTCGACCTCGGCTATCGCGGGCTGGCCCTGCGCACCGAGGCGCGTCTGCTGGCGCAGTTCAATGATCGCTCGGTGACCACCGAAGATGCGCTTTTCGACTACCGCCTGATGGTGGGCCTGCAGGCCCCGCTGACCATCTTCTTCCCGGCCACGGCGGAAGCCGCGCCCGTGCCGGCGGCTCCCGAATGCGAAGTGGCGGTGGTGGATCCGGAGACCGGCCGCAGTGACTGTGATGTTGACTCCGACTACGACGGTGTGGCCGATGCCATCGACGAGTGCCCTGGCACACTGCCAGGTACCGTGGTGGACCCGAAAGGCTGCCCGGTCGAGCTGACGGCCCAGGTCATCAAGGGTGTGAACTTCGAAACCGACTCTGCGGTGCTGCTGACCGATTCCAAAGCCATTCTGGACGAGACCGCCAAGTCGCTGATGGCGATGCAGGATCCGAACTTGCTGGTGGAAATTGGCGGTCATACTGACCCCATCGGAACCCGGGACTACAATCTGAAGTTGTCCCAGCAGCGCGCCGAGGCCGTTCGCCAGTACCTGATCAGCAAGGGCGTGCCGGCGGAACAGCTGAAGGCCCAGGGCTACGGCGAAAGCCAGCCGGTTGCCGACAACGAGTCCGACGAAGGCCGGGCGCGTAACCGCCGAGTGGAATTCCGCATTATCCTGCGCTGAGCCGGTATCATCGAAAGCCCGCGGCCGTCGCCGCGGGCTTTTTTATGTCCGATTGCAACCGTTGCCGTGTCCTCTGAATCCGACTCCCGCGTATCCGTCGTCGCTTCGCCCTGTATCGGGTACTGCCAGCTCGGGGGGGATGCGGTGTGCGAAGGCTGTGGGCGGCATCTGGACGAAATCGCGCGGTGGTCTCAGGCCGATGCGGACGAACAACAGGCCATCGTGATCCGCGCAGCGGCACGACGCGCCGCCCAGCTGGATCCAAACGGAGCCCCTTGATGAGCCGTCAATATCCCACTCGCGAGCAGTTCGGTTTTTTCCACAGGATCCCGACGCGCTGGTCTGATCACGACCAACTCGATCACGTCAACAACACCCGGTTCTTCACCTTCGACGAGGATGCCCGACTCGCGTATTTTCAGGCGCTCTGGCAGGACGATCCGAAGTTCTGGAAACAGTACGGTTTCATCCTGGCGCACCTGCAGTGCGATTTCGTGGCCCAGTTGCGGCATCCCGCCACGGTTGAAATCGGTTTTCGTGTTGCCAGGCTTGGAGGCAGCAGCATTCACACCGAAGCCGCCATGTTTGATGGTGACCGCCTGGTGGCGGTCACACGTGGCATTGTGGTGTGGTTCGACTACAGCGCACAGAAGCCGATCCCGATTCCGGACAGCGTACGTACCGCCATCGGTGCGCGGGAGCCGCTGAAACCCGACGGCCTGTAGCCCGCCCAGGGTCGCTGTTTCAGCGCGACCGGGTTGCCTGCTTGATGGCGTTTCCGGTGTAACTGCCTGGCGTCATCGCCAGCAGCCGCTGCTTGGCATCGTCGGGGAGTGCCAGATCGGATACGAAGGCACGCAGCTCCTCGCGACCCACCTTCTGGCCCCGCGTGAGTCGCTTGAGTTGTTCGTAGGGCTCCGGCAGGCCATGACGGCGCATCACGGTCTGGATGGCTTCACCGAGCACTTCCCAGTTGTGATCGAGATCCTGGGACATGCGCCAGGCATCCGCCTCGAGCTTGCCGATGCCCTTGAGCAGGGCCTGCAGTGCGATGAGGGTATGCGCGGCGCCGACCCCGAGGTTGCGCAGCGTGGTGGAGTCGGTGAGGTCGCGTTGCCAGCGTGAGATCGGCAGCTTTTCCGCCAGATGGGCGAGCAAGGCGTTGGCGACCCCCAGATTGCCTTCGGCGTTTTCGAAGTCGATCGGATTGACCTTGTGCGGCATGGTGGAGCTTCCGACTTCGCCGGCCACGGTACGCTGCTTGAAATAGCCCACCGAGATGTAGCTCCAGATATCCCGCGAGAAATCGATGAGGATGGTGTTGGCCCGCGCCAGCGCGTTGAAGTATTCGGCGATGTAGTCGTGGGGTTCGATCTGGGTGGTGGCCGGGCTGACCTGGAGGTCCAGCCCCTCGATCACGCCCCGGGCCAGTTGCGGCCAGTCCACCTCCGGGTAGGCCGCGAGGTGGGCATTCCAGTTGCCGACCGCGCCGTTCATCTTGGCCAATAGCGGCACCGTGGCAAGCTGTTCACGCTGCCGCCGCAGGCGCGCCGCAAACACTGCCATCTCCTTGCCCAGCGTGGTCGGCGATGCCGGCTGTCCATGCGTACGCGACAGCATGGGCTGCTCGGCGTAGGCCTGCGCCAGGCCGTCAATGGCCTGGATGACATTGTCCAGCTGGGGCAGCAGGACGTCGCGACGGGCATCCCGCAGCATCAGCGCGTGGGCGATGTTGTTGATGTCCTCGCTGGTGCAGGCGAAGTGGATGAATTCCTTGACAGCGGCCAACTCGGGATGGGAACTGATCTTTTCCTTGAGGTAATACTCCACCGCCTTGACGTCATGGTTGGTGGTGTCCTCGATCGTCTTGACGCGCTGCGCTTCGGCAATGTCGAACTGCTCGCCGATGCGATGCAGGCGTTCCTGCGCCGAGTCCGACAGCGACGGCACCTCGGTGATACCGGGGTGGGCGGCGAGCGCCTCAAGCCAGCGGAGTTCTGCGGTCACGCGATAGCGCATCAGGCCGTATTCGGAAAAGATCGCCCGCAGGGCGACGGTCTTCACGGCGTAGCGGCCATCGACCGGGGAGATGGCGGAAAGCGAGGTGAGATTCATGCGTTCAGTCTTGATAGGCTGGGGCGCATTCTACCGGAGCCGACCCGATGACCGATGTCCGCACCGAACATGACAGCCTGGGGCCCTTGACCGTGCCGGCTGCGGCGCTGTGGGGCGCGCAAACCCAGCGCGCGGTCGACAATTTCCCGATATCCGGCCAACCCATGCCCGCTGCATTCATTACGGCGCTGGCCCAGGTCAAGGCAGCCTGTGCGCAAGCCAACCAGGCGCTGGGCGTGGTCGACGAGGCGATTGCCACCGCCATCATCGAGGCCGCCGAGGCCATCGCCGCCGGGCGGCACCTGGACCAGTTTCCAGTGGACGTGTATCAGACCGGCTCCGGCACCTCCACCAACATGAACGCCAATGAGGTGATCGCACGCCTGGCCGGCGAGCGGCTGGGGCGGCCGGTGCATCCGAACGATCACGTCAATGCCAGCCAGTCGTCGAATGATGTGATTCCCACCGTTACGCATGTGGCGGTGGCTCTGGCCCTGGAGCGGCAGCTGCTGCCGGCCCTCGCGCGCCTGACCCGCTGCATCCGCGGGCGTGGCGCCGGTCTGACGAACGTGATCAAGACGGGCCGAACACATCTCATGGATGCGATGCCGCTGACCCTTGCGCAGGAGTTGTCCGCCTGGGAAGCGCAGATTGAGCTCGGCGCCGCGCGTTTGCGGGACGCCCAGCCCCGCCTGCAGGCCATCGCACAGGGCGGCACAGCGGTGGGTACCGGCATTAATGCACCTGCCGGTTTCGCAGAATCGGTTGCCGCAGAGCTGTCCGCCCGCACCGGACTGCGTTTTACGCCCGCAGCCAATCGGTTCGAGCGCCTGTCCAGCCTCGGGGGGGTGGCCGAGGTATCGGGCCAGTTGAAGGCACTGGCCTGCGACCTCATGAAGATTGCCAACGATCTGCGCTGGATGAATTCGGGTCCGCTGGCGGGTTTGGGCGAGATCGAGCTTCCAGCCCTGCAGCCCGGCTCCAGCATCATGCCCGGCAAGGTCAATCCCGTGATACCTGAAGCGGTGTGCATGGTAGCCGCGAGGGTGATCGGCAACGACGCCACCGTGACGGTGGCGGCGCAGTCCGGAAACTTTCAGCTCAACGTGATGTGGCCAGTGACCGCCGCCGTGATGCTGGAGTCGCTGCAGCTGCTGGCGGCGGTCGTGGACCTGCTGGCGCGGCAGGCCATCGAGGGCTTCAAGGTGCGGGAGGAGGTCCTGCGCCGGGCGGTTGACCGCAATCCCATTCTGGTGACGGCGCTCAACCGCGAGATCGGCTACGAGGCCGGCGCCCGTATTGCCAAGCGGGCCTATGCCGAGGGGCGGCCGGTGCTGGATGTGGCGATCGAGGAAACCGGCATGGACCGCGAGATGCTGGCGCGGCTGCTCGATCCCTCAGCGCTCGTCGGGCCGGGCTGAGGCTACAATGCCGGCCCGCCCGCATTCCCACACGATCCCAGCATGAGCACCATCCGCCAGGACGATTTCATTCAGTCGATCGAAGACGCCTTCCAGTACATCAGCTGCTATCACCCGCTGGACTACATCCAGGCGCTTGGGGCTGCATATGAGCGGGAGGCCTCACCGGCAGCGCGCGACGCCATCGCCCAGATCCTGACCAACTCGCGAATGAGCGCCGAGGGGCGGCGCCCGATATGCCAGGACACCGGCATCGCCACCGTTTTCCTCAAGGTCGGCATGAACGTGCGCTGGGATGCCACCCTCAGCCTGACCGACATGGTCAACGAGGGGGTGCGCCGGGCCTACAACAATCCCGACAACAAGCTTCGTGCATCGGTGTTGGCCGATCCTGCGGGCAAGCGGCAGAACACCCGCGACAACACGCCTGCCGTGATCCACACCGAGATCGTGCCGGGTGACGGTGTCGAGGTGATCTGTGCCGCCAAGGGGGGCGGTTCGGAGGCCAAAGCCAAGATGGCGATGCTCAACCCCTCCGATTCCATAGTCGACTGGGTGCTGAAAACGGTACCCACCATGGGTGCGGGCTGGTGCCCGCCAGGGATTCTCGGTATCGGCATCGGCGGCACACCGGAGAAGGCGATGCTGCTGGCCAAGGAATCGCTGATGGCGCCGGTGGATATCCACGAATTGTTGGCGCGCGGGGCGCAATCGCGGGCCGAGGAGCTGCGCATCGAGCTGTACGACAAGGTCAATGCCCTGGGGATCGGGGCGCAGGGCCTGGGTGGACTCACCACCGTGGTCGACGTCAAGGTGCTGGACTATCCCACGCACGCCGCCAACCTGCCGGTGGCCATGATCCCGAACTGCGCCGCGACCCGTCACGTTCACTTCCACCTGCACGGCGATGGACCGGCTGAACTGCCGGTGCCGCGGCTGGAGGATTGGCCGGCGGTCACCTGGAAGGCCGATACCGACACCGCCACCCGTGTCGATCTCAACACTTTGACGCAGGCGGAAGTGGCCTCCTGGAAGCCCGGGCAGACGCTGCTGCTGAACGGCAAGATGCTGACCGGCCGAGACGCCGCCCACAAGCGCATTGCAGACATGCTGGCGAAAGGCGAGCCGCTGCCGGTGGACTTCACCAACCGGGTGATCTATTACGTGGGACCGGTCGACCCCGTGCGGGACGAGGTGGTAGGGCCGGCGGGTCCGACCACGGCAACGCGCATGGACAAGTTCACCGACATGATGCTGGCCCAGACCGGACTGATCGCCATGGTCGGAAAGGCGGAACGCGGCCCGGCCGCCATCGAGGCCATCCGTCAGCATCGCAGTGCCTATCTGATGGCGGTGGGCGGCGCCGCCTACCTGGTGGCCAAGGCCATTCGCGGCGCACGGGTGGTCGGTTTCGAGGATCTCGGCATGGAAGCGATCTACGAGTTCGACGTGCAGGACATGCCGGTCACCGTCGCGGTGGATGCCGGCGGGGAGTCGGTACACCAGACTGGCCCCCGGTTGTGGCAATCGAAGATCGGCAAGATTCCCGTGGTGGCGGCCTGATCATGCGCCTGCTACCGAACTATCGCCTGATGCAGCTGCTCGGCGCAGTCGGCTGTGCTGTGGGGCTGCTGTTCGCGCTGTACCTCCAGCACTATCAGGGGTATGAGCCCTGCCCGATGTGCATCTTCCAGCGTGTGGCCATGCTGGCCGCCGGGGTGCTGTTCCTGCTTGCCGCAATCCAGGGACCGAAGACGGGCCTGGGGCAGGGGGGCTACCTCGTGCTGACAATGTTGGCAGCGGATATCGGCGCGTTCATCGCCGGCCGTCACGTATGGCTGCAGTCCCTGCCGCCCGATCAGGTGCCCGCCTGCGGACCGACGCTGGACTATCTGATGGATGTGATGCCGCTGGCCGAGGTGCTTTCGACCGTGCTCCGGGGCGACGGCAACTGCGCCATCATCGACGCGGCGTGGCTGGGGATCTCGCTGCCCGCCTGGACCCTGATTGCCTTCGTTGGTCTGTCTCTATGGGCCATCCTGAGTTTCCTCGTGGGCCTGAAGGCCCGACGTTCCCCCTCCACCTGAGAGCTACGCGATGACCCCCACAACCGATCTTTGTGACGCGCACCCCGATCTGCAGGTTTGCGAGCCGATCTTTCTCGACTTCGGCGGCGAACTGGCGTTCTGTGGTCCTATCAAGACCCTGAAGATCTTCGAGGACAACGTACTGGTCCGCAGTGTGCTGGAAACACCGGGTGAGGGCCGGGTGCTGGTGGTCGACGGTGGGGGCTCCATGCGCTGTGCCCTGGTGGGGGGCAACCTGGGGGTGCTGGCGGTCGACAACGGCTGGGCCGGCATCGTCGTGAACGGATGTGTGCGCGATACCGAGGAGCTGGCGGCGCAGGCGGTCGGTATCAAGGCGCTGGCGCCGCATCCCCGCAAGAGCGAAAAAGGCCTCCACTCAGGGCACGAGGACCGCGAGGTCCACTTCGCCGGTGTGCGTTTCACCTCGGGTGCATGGTTGTACGCGGATGGTGACGGCATCGTGGTTTCGGACCGGCCGGTTCACGATTAAGGAGCTGCCAACACGACCTCCGTCGTGGCGGTTGCCGTTGTGTCAACAGGCCCCAAGGTCGAATTGACGCCAGCGACAGGCTGCCTTCGTCCATCCGGCGTTGGCAGATCAAAAAAGATCGCGTTTATAATGGAGGACTTTATTGGGCCGGTTGCTGTCGACCGGCCCGCTGACGTGACCAGATCGTTAAAGGAGTGGCTCGGATGAGTGCAGTTAAGGGTGTCGAGATCGTCGGCGAAATGAACGCCGCCTACAAAAAAGTCCTGACGCCGGATGCGCTTGAGTTCCTTGCCACGCTGGTCCGCAAGCACGGCAAGCGCCGCGACGCCTTGCTGGAGATGCGCAAGGAACGGCAGGTCTTCATCGACAAGGGCAAGCTCCCGGCGTTCCTGAAGGACACCAAGGACATCCGTGATGGCAACTGGAAGATCGCCGGCATCCCGGCCGATCTTCAGGATCGCCGTGTGGAAATCACCGGACCGGTCGACCGCAAGATGATCATCAATGCGCTGAACTCCGGTGCAAAGTGCTTCATGGCGGACTTCGAAGATTCCGCCAGCCCGACCTGGCAGTTGATGATGGATGGCCAGATCAATCTGGCTGACGCAGTCCGCCGCAAGATCACCTTCAAGAATCCCGCCGGCAAGGAATACAAGCTCAACAAGGAGATTGCCACGCTGATCGTGCGTCCGCGCGGCTGGCACCTCGACGAGAAGCATGTGCTGGTGGACGGCAAGCCGGTCCCCGGTGGTGTGTTCGACTTCGCCATTTTCTTCTTCCATAACGTGGAAGAACTGCTCAAGCGTGGCACCGGCCCCTACTTCTACCTGCCGAAGATGCAGTCGCATCTGGAAGCTCGTCTGTGGAACAGCCTGTTCGTCGATGCGCAGAAGCTGCTGGGCGTTCCCAAGAAGACCATCAAGGCCACCGTGCTGATCGAGACGATCTGGGCGGCCTTCGAGATGGACGAAATCCTGTACGAACTCCGCGACCATATCGTGGCGCTGAACTGCGGGCGCTGGGACTACATCTTCAGCTGCATCAAGACGCTGAAGAATCGCAAGGACTGGCTGGTTCCTGACCGCTTCCAGGTCACGATGGACAAGCACTTTCTCGACAGCTACTCGAAGCTGTTGTGCGAGACCTGTCACAAGCGCGGTGCGCAGGCGATGGGCGGGATGGCAGCGTTTATCCCGACCAAGGATCCCAAGAAGAACGAAGAGATCTTTGCCAAAGTGCGCGCCGACAAGCTGCGCGAGGTGAAGAACGGTCACGACGGCACCTGGGTGGCCCACCCCGGTCTGGTGAAGGTGGCCATGGATGTGTTCGACGAGCACATGCCGGAAGCCAATCAGGTCGGAAAGCAGTTCAAGTACAAGATCAAGGCCGCTGACCTGCTGAAGTGCCCGGAAGGGCAGATCACCGAGGCCGGTCTGCGAATGAACATCAACGTCGGTCTGGGCTATGTCGAGGCCTGGATCAACGGCAATGGCTGCGTGCCGCTGCACAATCTGATGGAGGACGCGGCCACCGCCGAAATCTCCCGTACCCAGATCTGGCAGTGGCTTCAGCACGGCGCCAAGCTCAACGATGGCCGTCCGGTCACTCGCGAGCTGGTGCTGCGCGTGCTGGACGAGGAGCTTGCCGCCTATCGCAAGGAGCTGGGTGACGAGCGCTTCTACCGTGGTCGTTTCGCGGAAGCTGCCGGCATCATGGCGCGCATGAGCACGGCGGCAGCCTGTGAGGACTTCCTCACGCTGCCGAGCTACCACTACCTCGACTGATGTACCGACGCGGCACAAACCGCATTACCTCCTCCTCTCCTCTTTCAATCCACAGGAACGGCTGAACATGACCCGTGAAGAGCAAATCAAGGCCCTAGAGCAAGACTGGGCGACCAACCCCCGCTGGAAGAACGTGAAGCGCGGCTACACCGCTGCTGACGTGGTCCGGCTGCGCGGCAGCGTGAAGGTCGAGTACACCCTCGCCAAGAACGGTGCCGAGAAGCTCTGGAAGGCGGTCAACGGCGGCGCCAAGAAAGGTTACGTGAACGCGTTTGGCGCGATCACCGCCGGTCAGGCAATGCAGCAGGCCAAGGCCGGCCTGGAAGCCGTGTACCTGTCCGGCTGGCAGGTGGCTGCTGACGGCAACACCAGCGAAACCATGTACCCGGATCAGTCGCTGTATGCCTACGACTCCGTGCCGACCATGGTGCGTCGCATCAACAACACCTTCAAGCGCGCTGACGAAATTCAGTGGGGCAAGGGCGTCGAGCCGGGCTCCAAGGAATTCGTCGACTACTTCCTGCCGATCGTGGCGGACGCCGAAGCGGGCTTCGGCGGCGTGCTCAACGCTTTCGAGCTGATGAAGAACATGATTGCCGCAGGCGCTGCCGGCGTGCACTTTGAAGACCAGCTGGCAGCCGTGAAGAAGTGCGGACACATGGGCGGCAAGGTGCTGGTGCCGACTCGTGAAGCCATCGAGAAACTGATCGCTGCACGTTTCGCTGCCGACGTCATGGGCGTGCCGACCATCGTGCTGGCCCGTACCGATGCCGAAGCTGCCAACCTGCTGACCTCTGACTACGACCCCAACGACAAGCCGTTCCTCACGGGCGAGCGCACCCAGGAAGGCTTCTATCGTGTGAAGAACGGTCTGGAGCAGGCAATCTCTCGCGGTGTCGCCTACGCGCCCTATGCCGATCTGGTGTGGTGCGAGACCGGCACGCCGGACCTCGGCTTCGCCCGCGAGTTTGCGCAGGCCGTGCTGAAGGAGTGCCCGGGCAAGCTGCTGAGCTACAACTGTTCGCCGTCGTTCAACTGGAAGAAGAACCTCGACGACAAGACCATCGCAAAGTTCCAGGACGAACTGTCCGCACTGGGTTACAAGTACCAGTTCATCACGCTCGCCGGGATTCACGTCAACTGGTACAACACCTTCCAGTTCGCGTACAACTACGCCCGCGGCGAAGGTATGAAGCACTACACGGAAATGGTGCAGGAGCCGGAATTCGCAGCGCGCGAAAAGGGCTACACCTTTGTGTCGCACCAGCAGGAAGTGGGTGCCGGCTACTTCGACGACGTTACCACCGTGATCCAGGGCGGCAGCTCCTCGGTCAAGGCGCTGTCGGGTTCGACCGAAGAAGAGCAGTTCCACTGATCGCTGCATTCAGTGATAAAAAGGCGCTCCCAGGAGCGCCTTTTTTTATGGACTGGAGTGCAGTTCGATGAGAATTCTCGGATGGATTTCAGCCGGCCTGGTGCTGGTGGCCCTGCTGATCGTCGGCGGGGGATACCTGCTGTTGCCCTCCGCAGCAAGCCTTTCGCGAGAACTTGTCATTGCTGCGCCTCAAGAGCGGGTGTTTGCGATGGTCAACAGCTTCGAGCATTTTGATGACTGGTCGCCCTGGGCAGACCTCGATCCGAACGCGCGCCATCACCTTTCCGGCCCTCCAGCCGGCGAAGGCGCCCGCCACCAGTGGGAGAGCGACAATCCTTCGGTGGGAAGCGGCAGCCAGGAGATCATCTTCAGCGAACCCCCTGTTCGCGTGCAGATGCAGGTGCGCTTCAGCGGTTTCGAGTCCGACAACCTCAGCACCATCACCTTGAGTCCCGAGGCTCAGGGCACACTCGTCACCTGGTCGTATCGCACCGATGTTGGCGATCAGTTGCTGGGGCGCTATTTTCTGCTGTTGCTCGAAGGCATGCTGGGACCGCAGTACGAGAAAGGGCTGCTGCGCCTGAAGACACTGATGGAATCGGATTCGGCGTTGTAAGCCTTCCCCCGATGCGATTGCAACGCGAGTGACCTAAACTGCGGCGTGGAGCGGCGGGCCCGCCGCGGCAAGAGAGAACAATGATCAAGATCATGCTGGTGGATGACCATCGCCTGGTGCGTGCGGGACCCAAGCGCGTGCTGGCAGAGATCGCCGACATGGAGGTGGTGGCCGAGGCAAGTACGGGCGAAGAAGCCCTCGAACTCGCCCGTGGCAATGCCCCTGAAGTCGTGCTGATGGACATCAACATGCCCGGTATCGGCGGCCTCGAAACCACGCGGCGCCTCAAACAGCGGCTGCCGGAAGTGAAGATCATTGTGGTCTCGATGCATCTTGAAGAACCCTATCCGAGCCGCCTGCTGGCAGCCGGTGCAGCCGGCTATCTGAGCAAGGACTCCGCTGCCGATGAGGTGGTGGCGGCCATCCGGCGGGTGCACGGAGGCGGACACTACGTAGCGGCTGATGTGGCGGGCAACCTTGCCGCCAGCCTCGTCAAGGGAAAAAGCGATTCACCCTTCGAACAGTTGAGCCAGCGCGAAACGCAGGTGATGCTGATGGTGACGAAGGGCCACTCCACTCAGGACATTTCCGATCGCCTTCACCTGTCCCCCAAAACTGTGAGCACTTATCGCTACCGGCTGTTCGAGAAGCTGGGCGTCAGCAATGACGTCGAGCTCACCCGCATGGCGATGCGCTACGGCCTGCTAGACGAAAAGAGTGAGTCAACTCCCTGAGTCACCAGCTCCCGGGGAATTTGATGCCCGGCGCTTTCTGCAGCACCTGACCGCACAGCCGGGTGTATACCGCATGTACGGAGGGCAGGGCGAACTGCTCTATGTGGGCAAGGCGCGCAACCTTCGAAAGCGCGTGGGCAGCTACTTCATGCGTGCCTCTGGCGATGCGCGCATCGAAAGCATGGTGTCGCAGATCCGGCGCATCGAGGTCACCGTCACCCATACCGAGGATGAGGCGCTCATCCTGGAAGCCACGCTGATCAAGGAGCTGCAGCCGCGTTACAACATTCTGTATCGCGATGACAAGAGTTATCCCTATGTGCGTTTTTCGTCCCACCGCTACCCGCGCATCAGCTACTACCGTGGCGAAAAACGTGGCGACGATCAGTACTTCGGTCCATTTCCAAGCGCGACGGCGGTCAGAGAGACGCTGTATACCCTGCAGAAACTGTTTCGCCTGCGCCCCTGCCGGGACAGTTTCTTCGCACACCGAGACCGTGCCTGCCTGCAATACCAGATCAAGCGGTGTTCGGGCCCCTGCGTCGGGCTGATCAGCCCGGAGGATTACGCGCAGGACCTGCGCAACGCGCGGCGACTGCTGGAAGGCAAAGGTGACGAACTGGCGGCGGAGCTGGCGCAGGAAATGGAGCTGGCGGCCGAGGCACTGGCCTTCGAGCGCGCCGCCCGTCTGCGCGACCAGATCGCCGCGCTTAAACGGGTTCGCGAGAGTCGCAGTATGACCGGAGGTGCTGACACGCTGGACGTGATCACGGTCGCCTCGCACCCGAGCCATTCCTGCGTTGTGGTGATGTCGGTACGCGACGGCATGAACCTTGGGCACCGTAGTCATTTCCCGCGACACCCCGCGCACGCTGAGCCCGAAGCGCTGCTCGAAAGCTTTCTCGGACAGCACTACCTGCGACAGCCCGCGCCCGGTGAGATCCTCATCAGTCATGCACTGCACGAGCGGGACTGGATCGAAGAGGCGCTGGCCCGGACCGCCGGGCGTCGGGTAAGGCTGAACGTTCCACAACGCGGCGCCAAACGCCGTCTCCTGGAAATGGCGCAACAGACCGCCAACCAGGCGTTGGCAACCCAATTGGCCGATATCGCCAGCATGGATCAGCGGCTGCTCGAATTGCAGGCGGCGCTGGAGCTGGAGCACCCTCCCAAGCGCCTGGAATGCTTCGACATATCGCACACCGGCGGCGAGCGCGCGGTGGCATCCTGTGTTGTGTTCAACGAAGAGGGGCCGCTGAAAACCGCTTATCGCAAATTCAACATTGAGGGCATCACCCCCGGCGATGACTATGCCGCGATTCGACAGGCGGTGGCCCGACGCTTTGCCCGCGTGAAGGGCGGTGAAGTGCAGGCACCCGATCTGCTGCTCATCGATGGCGGGCTGGGGCAGCTGCACGCAGCGCTGGAAGGCCTGGAGTCGGTCGACTATTCCGATGTCAGGGTGGTTGGCGTCGCCAAGGGGCCGACCCGCAAAGCCGGTCTCGAAGAGCTGATCCTGCCGGAGCGCGAACATCCTCTCCGGCTGGCGCCAGACTCTCCGGCGCTGCACCTGATACAGCGTATCCGCGACGAAGCCCATCGTTTTGCCATCACAGGCCATCGTGGGCGGCGCGACAAAGCCCGACTCGGCTCGGACCTTGACGCCATCGAAGGCCTGGGCCCGGCGCGCAAGCGTGCCCTGCTCAGGAGCTTCGGCGGCCTGCCACAGCTACGCCGGGCCTCGGTGGATGATATGGCGCAGGTTGACGGCATCTCGCGCCGGCTGGCAGAACGTATTCACCTCCATTTCCAGACCTGATCCCAGGCGCCGTACACTGAGACCATGACGCTGACCCTTCCCCTGACTCTCACGCTGCTGCGGGTGGCAGCCATCCCGGTCGTGCTGGCCCTTTTCTACCTGCCGATACCCTACGCCCGGCAGATCGCGACCGTGGTGTACGTGGCCGCCTGCATCACTGACTGGCTGGACGGCTATCTCGCACGACGCTGGAATCAGACCTCACGGTTCGGTGCCTTTCTCGACCCGGTCGCCGACAAACTGCTGGTGGCCACCAGTCTGGTCATGCTGCTGGAGGATCGTCCCGGCGGGATCCTCGCCATTCTGGTTTGCATCATCATCGGGCGTGAGATCACCATCTCAGCGTTGCGCGAGTGGATGGCCGAACTGGGGAGCCGTGCCAGCGTGGCTGTAAGCTGGATTGGCAAGTGGAAGACCGGGTTTCAGATGACGGCCATCGGCATGATGCTGTGGCAGGCACCTACCTTTACGCTGCCGTGGTACGACGTCGGCTACGGACTGTTGTTCGTGGCGGCCGTGTTGACGCTCTGGAGCATGGTGCTGTACCTGCGCGCAGCCTGGCCGATGATGCGGGAGTCCTTCGTTCCCTGATGGCCTTGCCCTGGATCGCGGCACATCCTGTAGGATCGCGAGCGCGCGCCTGTGGCGGAATCGGTAGACGCAGGAGACTTAAAATTTCCCGCTTTCGAGCGTGCCGGTTCGAGCCCGGCCAGGCGCACCACCCCCTGAATCATCGGGCGACTCTTTTCGGAGAACATGAATGGCGCGCGAGCCGACTCTGCTTGAACAGGCGCTGCAGCGTGGCCGTGTCACGGTTAGCAGTGGCGTCGCAGTGTGGGTGGTCGACGGGCAAGGGGCTGCTGCCATGCCGGCCGACGAGTGGCGCAGCTCAGAAAAATGGGCCAGCTCTCGCCGAGGGGGGATCAATGCTGCCCGTGATCGAGCGGTGCTGCTGGAGCGCATCACCACCATGGTGACCCGTTCCGGCACCACGTTCACCACGCTGAAAGGCTCCCAGAAGTCTCTCGATCAACTGCAGAAGGCGATGAAGGCCGGTGGCTTCGACATGAATGAATGGCGCTTCCCAGCCGACGAAGGCACGCTCAAAAAACGCCCAAAAGGGGACAATGGCGTTCAGGGAAATCCGACTGCCAACGGGGCAGGGGAGACCCGTAAAGACCCTTAAGGAGGCCGCCGAGACTGCGGAGCAACGTTGAACCAGAGCCCGATCACCCCGATGCTACGACCCGCCACCCCCTATGAAACGGTTGCGGGCCTGCTGCATCACCAGCCGGCTGCTGCGTTCCCCTCCCTGTTCGTCCTCCACGGATACGGGCACGACCTGTGCACCGACTTGGTGGTCGCCGAGCTGGCCGAAATCGACACGGTGACGCGCGGCGTTGGTGCGCAGCGCGAGTACGAGTTGCGAAAACTGGTCTTCAGACCGCTGGCATCCGACCGGCTCATCAACCTGTCGCACGAGGCGCTTTCCGTTTTTTGCTTCGATCGTTGCTCGATCCGGCAGTTTCCGGTGTTCTTTGTACTGCGCGACCCAGCCCGCCAGGCCGATGTGGAACGGGTCATGGCGCAGGCGGTTGGCTATGCCACTGTCCGCTACAACGACTGGCGCCTCGAGAATGCCTATGAGTGGGCGCTGCTGTCCGCTGAGGCCCAAGCCGGGACCCTCATCCCCAAGCTTGAGTTCCAACTCATGGATGCCTTGGGTTGGCGGTTGGTTCGCCCGATCACGGAAATGGGCGGTCGCTCTCCTGTGTTGGAGTGGCATCTTTTGAAAACGGCAGAGTTCGGAAATGCCGGTGCCATTCCGCTGATGACCGTTCTGACCAATCCGGAAGGGCACATTCTGCGGCGCGCGGATGCCCAGATGCTGCGCGTGTTCAGAGCGCAGGGCGAACGGCATCAGCCGGTCACCGTGGCGCTCGCCGCAGATCGAACGCCGCTGATGACGGTTTCCACGCGGGTAACTGAAGCGCCTCGGGAGGTCGAGCCAAGTCTTCAGGCGCCCCGCGACAACGTGGTGCCGCTGCAGCAGCGCGTTGCCGTCTGAGGTTGATCCGCCGGAAAGCGAAGAGAGTGGGGTGCCCTGATTATCGGCACCTGATCAGGCGGGCAGAGACGATGGAGGCTGGGGCCGGAATTGAACCGACGTACGCGGATTTGCAGTCCGCTGCATAACCACTCTGCCACCCAGCCCGGGGGCGCAATTCGCGCTGTCTCTGAAACTAAAAAGCCCCGCTCATGCAACCGGGGCTTTGATTCTTGGAGCGGGTAACGAGGCTCGAACTCGTGACCTCGACCTTGGCAAGGTCGCGCTCTACCAACTGAGCTACACCCGCATCACTGTGTGCCGCGTATTCTAGCGATGGCCGGTCCGAAGTCAAGCATTCATCGCTAAAAATCTGTGGTTCAACGATCCCGATACTGCGCCTCGACACGCTCGTCCTGGCCCTTGATATCGACGCAGACGGTGGCGGTGGGGCGTGCCAGAAGACGCGGAATGCCGATCGGGTCGCCAGTCTTCTCGCAATAGCCGTATTCGCGATCAGCGATGCGCTTCAGGGCTTCATCAATCTTGCGCAGCAGCAGCGACTCGCGTTCACGCAGGCGCAGGTCAAGCCAGTGCTCTTCTTCGGCAGTCGCACGGTCAGCCGGGTCGGCGAACACTTCCCGTTGATGCAGCCGTTCCTTGACGTCGACTTCCCGTGCCAAGACCTCTGCGCGCATGGCCAGCAGGCGCTCGCGGAAGAACGACAGCTGCGCATCGCTCATGTAGTCGTCATCAGACATCTGGCGGATCTGGTCTTCGGTCAGCGCGCCATTGAGTGCGGCTGCCTTGGTTTTGGTCGCCGTTTTCGCCGCAGCTGCCTTCTTGCTGGTGCGGGGAGCGGCCTTGGACTTGGAAGCGGTGGTTTTCGCAGTCATTAATTTGGCGTTCTTGGGCGCAGCCGTTGTGGCGCGCTTCGGGGTTGTGGTGGAAGAGCGAGAGGACTTGGGTGACGTTCCCGCAGATTTCGTGCCGACAGCCTTGGGGCGCGCCGCCGCGGCGGGCTTCGCCTTGTTGGAGGCGCCGCGGCTGGCGCGTTTCTCCGGTTTCGTCGTGGCTCGCGTCGGCATGGGGAACCCCCAGGGCGGCAGATGAAGGCGGGGCTTATAGCATCGGGTGTGGGCACCGTCAATGCGCGTATCATTCCATTACTTTACATAATATACATTATGGCGTTTATTGTGCCGAAGACGAACACGGCGCCATGCCGTCGCGGCTGTCGGTCGCACGGCTACTCGAGGCATTTCAGGCGGCTCATGTTCTGGATGGCGTTGTCTCGTTGGTTGCGCAGCAGTCGGGCCTCCGACTCCGGCGGTTTGGCGGCAAGCAAGGTCTCTGCCTCTTCCCGCAGCCCCTGAAGCCCACGGCACAGGCCATCGTCACGTGCGCCGCCCGACAGACTTCGCGCGTCCTGCGGGGGCAAACGGTCGCCACCGCCAATGGCACGCGGCCCCGCGAGGCGCGTTTCAGCCGGGCCTGGCTCAAACGTTTCCAGCGGCGTGGTCTGGAGCTCCGCAGCGGGTGCGACCCCGCCGGTGATCCGAGGCGAGGCCACTACGTCCGGCGTGCGCTGCGACGTCGAATCCGATGCTGGCGGAGCCCCCAAGGAACCTGTGTCGCGCCCTTGTCCATCGGCAACGGCCTGTGGCAACGGCTGTGGCGCTTCTGACTGCAGCCAGCGGATGCCGGCGAACAGGGCTGCGGCAGGGATCAGCAACGACAGCCAAAGGCCGATCGATGATTTCTTTGGGGTTTTTGAGGGCCGCGAACGACGCTCGGCTTGCAGTGGGTCCATGGAGTCAGCTGAGTCAGGTATTCGGGTGCTTAGCGTACGCGTCCGAGCAGCGGTTGGGGGCTGTGTGTGGTACAAGAGCGCAGCCGCATAACCTACAAGAATCGCGCAGGAGCATTTCACCCGTGGAACAAAGTCCGCTGATTGCGATCGGCCTCCCGATTGCGTTGTTCATCATCATGATCGGCATGGGCTTGACCCTGACGCCGCAGGACTTCAAGCGGGAGGCGCAGGCGCCCCGCGGCCTGTTGGTCGGTAGCGCCCTGCAGCTTGCGATACTGCCGCTGATTGGCTTGCTGTTGATGCAGATGCCCGGCCTGGGCGCGACACTCGCAGTGGGGGTGGTCATCGTGGCGGCCTGTCCCGGGGGCACCACCTCCAATCTGATCAGCTTTCTGGCGCGCGGCAACGTGGCGCTATCTATCATCCTGACGGTGATTGCCAGCCTGGCAACGATCGCGACGCTTCCCTTCTGGGTCAATATTGCGTTGGAGTTGGCCGGCCTCGACCACGGCGATACCCCGTTGCATCTTCCCTTTCTGAAGACCGTACTGATGCTGTCCGTCCTGATTCTGGTGCCTGTGGCAATCGGCATGGTGATCCGCGGGCGCAACGCTGCATTGGCAGCGCGTGCCGATCGTGTGGTCAGTCTGTTCGGCGCGCTGGTACTGCTGCTGCTGATCATCGGCATCGCCTGGACCAACCGCGAGCGCTTGGGCAGTCTGCTGGCCCTTGCAGGGCCGGCATGCGCCGCGCTCAATGTCGCCGGCATCGCCCTGGGGATGTTGGGAGGGCGGCTTGCCGGCCTGAGCGGACAGGACAGTCTGACGGTGGCGGTCGAACTCGGTATCAAGAACAGCACCATCGGCCTGCTGGTGGCCATGACTCTGCTGAACAATACCGAAATGGCCGTCCCATCCGCCGTTTACGGCATCATGATGTACGCGTTCGGGTTTGCGCTGGTTGCCTGGGGCAAGCATCGCAGCCGTGTCAGCCCCCTGCCCGACTCCAAGGTCTGATCCATGAGTACCCGCCTGTTTGATCTGCATGATCGTATCGCTCTCGTCACCGGCGCGTCCCGGGGTATCGGTGAAGCCACCGCGAGGCTGCTCGCCGAGCAGGGGGCGCATGTCATCCTGGCGTCGCGCAAGCAGGCGGATCTTGACGCCGTGGCCGCATCCATCGTTGCGGCAGGCGGGAAAGCAACCGCCATCGCCGCACACCAGGGTGACTCGGGCGCACTGAACGCCTTGGTTGATGCAATTGATCAGCGGTTCGGGCGTCTCGATATCCTGGTCAACAATGCGGCGACCAACCCGCACTTTGGCCATATCGCCGACACTGGCATGGACATGGTCGACAAGACGCTCCAGGTCAACGTGAAGGGCTATTTCGAGCTGTCGGCACTGGCGGCCAAGCTGATGAAGCGCGGCGGTGGCGGCGCCATCGTCAACATCGCCAGCATCAATGGTGTGCGGCCCGGGCCGATGCAGGGCATCTATTCAGTGACCAAGGCAGCCGTCATCAACATGACCAAGGCTTTTGCCAAGGAGTGCGCGCCCTGGGGCGTGCGGGTGAACGCGGTGCTGCCGGGACTGACCGAAACCAAGTTCGCGTCTGCGTTGACCACTAACGAGGAGATGCTCAAGCACTTCATGCCGAGCATCCCCCTCGGCCGCGTGGCTCAGCCCAGCGAAATCGCACCGGCCGTACTGTTCTTGGTGGCGGAAGCTTCCAGCTATGTCACCGGCAGTACGCTGGTGGTTGACGGCGGATTTCTGACCTGAGCCGGGCACGGATCGGTCACCCCGCACCGTTGCCGACACGGGTTCCTCTGCCGCTCAGGGGCGCCGTCGAACGATGCGGGGGCGCGGTGCCCCCTCCCCCTCCCCTTCACGCAGCGCGACGAAGAAGCGTCTGATGTCTGGCCACAACCGGTCGGGCCGGTTTCGCAGTTCGAGAATGTGCCGGGCCTCCAGCAAGGTGGAATGCCGCAGCTCCTGATGCAGCACATGCGCGTCGCGGAATTCGTGTAGCTTGTCGCCGCTGTGACCGATGATCAGCGCCGGCATGGAAAGTGTGCGACGCGCGGTTTCCGGGGGTACGATCGCGCCGACCAGCACGCCATGAAGAATGGCTGCCATGTTGGCTGGCTCCATCGACGCCGTGTTGAGCACACTGGTCAGCACCTCATTGCGTGGTCGCGGTATCCGCCGCAGGCGTTGTGCCAATGGGCGTTGCAGAAAGGGTGCGAGCCGGGACAGTGCGATCAGTGGTGACAGCATGAGTGCTGCCCAGGGCGCAGACCATTCCATCACCGGCATTTCGAGAAACAGTCCTGCCACACGATCCGGTGCCTTGACTGCGACATGCAGGGAGACAATGCATCCGAGCGACAGCCCTCCCAGCACTGCCTTTTCGACCTGCAGGTGATCCAGCAGGGCAAGTACCTGGTCGGCATAGAAGTCCGCACGGTGATCCTTGGGGTCATGACTGCGATCACTGCGCCCGTGGCCCAGTAGATCGAGCAACACCACCTGGAACCCTTCGCGTACCAGTTTGCGCGCAAGCCCCCGATTGAGATGAGAGTCCAGCAGGATGCCGTGGGTCAGCACTACGGTCGGCGCACCGTGCGATCCGTAACGCTCGTAAGCAAGCTGCGCCTCCTGGTACCAGAAGCGTCCGGTGGTAACGGCGGCCAGTTCAGTCATTGAAATCTCCTCTTCCCATGGAGCTTACTTCAGTTCAGAGGAGCTCTTGCCGAGCAGCCTTCGGGCGACGATGAGCTGCTGAATCTGTTGCGTTCCCTCAAAAATATCGAGGATCTTGGCGTCACGTGCCCATTTTTCCAGAAGCCCATGTTCGGTATAGCCAAGTGCGCCGCAGATCGCCACACACTGCAATGCGATATCGACACAGCTGCGCCCCGCCTTGGCCTTCGCCATCGAAGCCTGCAGTGAGTTCGGCTGGCGGTTATCGGCCATCCAGGCCGCTTCCAAGGTCAGCAGTCTCGCCGCCTCGTAGTCAGCTTCCAGTTGTAAGAACTGCCATACCGTCGCCGGCTGGTTTGCTGCGGGCGCATCGTAATCAATGACCATGCCGGCCGAGATCAGTTGCGCTCGGGTTTCATCAAGGCAGGCGCGCGCCAGACCGACGGCCATGCCCGCCACCAGTGGGCGCGTGTTGTCGAACGTCTGCATGACACCTGCAAATCCCTTCGATACGTCCACCTCCGGGGACCCCAGCAGGTTCTCCTTGGGGACCCGTACATTGTTGAGGATAAAAGCAGCGGTATCCGACGCGCGGATACCCAGCTTGTGCTCCAGACGCACCAGTTCGAAGCCCGGACTGCCCTTCTCGACCACGAAACTCTTGATGGCCGCCCTGCCCTTGCTGCGATCCAGGCTCGCCCAGACCACCACCAGGTCGGCCCGTTCGCCGCTGGTGACATAGATTTTTTCGCCATTCAGCACGTAGTGGTCGCCGTCGAGTTCCGCAGTGGTGCGGATCGCCGCCGAATCACTCCCGCAATGCGGCTCGGTGATGGCCATTGCCGCCCACTTGCCTTCGAACCGTTTCAGCTGTTCGGCCGTGGCCACCGAGGCAATAGCGGAGTTCCCGAGCCCCTGCCGCGGCATCGACAGCAGCAGCCCGACATCACCCCAGCACAGTTCCATGATGCCGAGCACAGTGCTCAGATTGGAGCCGTTGCGATTGCCAGCGGCTTCATCGCGATCATCCCGGCGCACGCCGGCAGCACCGGCGCCGCCATTGCCGCTGGCGTTCATGCCGTCCAGAACCGCAGCGAGCAGGTCCAGCTCCTGCGGATAGCGGTGTTCGTCGAGGTCGTATTTGCGCGAGTTCGGGCGAAAGATCTCTTGCGCGACCTGACGGGCCTGATTGACCAGCGCTTGGAACTTCTTGGGGGTTTCCAGATGAATCATCGTTCGCTCCTCACACCAGCAGGCCGCCATCCATGACCGCGATGGCACGCAGATCCCGATACCAACGCTCGACGGGATACTCCTTGGTAAACCCGTGTCCCCCCAATAGCTGGACACCGTCACTGCCGATCTGCATACCCTTATCGGCACAGAGGCGTCGGGCCAGCGCCACTTCGCGTGCGAAGGACTGCCCGGTCTCGGCCCGGCTCGCAGCCCGCAGCATGGCCAGGCGCATCCCCTCGAGTTCAATGGCCATATCGGCCACGCTGAAGGCGACTGACTGTCGGTGGCTGATCGGCTCACCGAAAGCCTGGCGCTCATTGACATAGGGGATCACGAAATTGAGTACGGCCCGGCTGGTGCCGCACGCTACAGCACACCATGCCAGGCGCGAGAGCCGGACGCAGTCAGCTGCATCCTCCGCCGTGCCGAGGCGGGCTGTCATAGGCACCTCAACGGCATCCAGCGTCATACGCACCGTCGCCGCCGCACGAAGCCCCATTGTGGGCTCAGGCGCAAACTGAATCCCGGGGGTGCCACCCTCAATGACGAACAATGCAGTGCCCTCGCCCGGCACCTGTGCCGATACCAGCAGAAGCTCGGCCTCAGCCCCGCGGATCACCAGCGACTTCTCTCCGTGCAGGCGATATCCCAGTTCGGTTCGTTCGGCGCGGGTCTGCGGTTGCATCGCATCACTCAGTAGCCCCGGCTCAGCGAGGGCCAGTGCCGAGACCGGCGGTTGCAGTTCGGAGAAAGCCGGCAGATAGGTTGCCTGCTGTTCGGCGTCGCCCCATGTCACCAACGCTCGCAGCACCGATAGCGGTGCGAGTGTGGCAACCGCCAGTCCGAGGTCGCCCTGGGCCAAGGCTTCGGCGACCAGCGCATTGGTGACCAATGCACGGTCCTGACCCGCCCCGCCCAGAGCTTCCGGAAGACTCAGCAGATGCATGCCCAGATCGTTGACCGCGGCGCGCGTGGCGGCGTTTGCTGCGCCGGTCCGGTCGGCCTCGGCCGCCGCCGGTCGCAGTTCACCCTCGGCGACCGCACGGACGGCATCACAGAGCATTTGCTGCTCCTCCGTTGGCTGCAGATCGAACAGTCCCGCCTGCTGAGAGGCCGTCAAACGGTGAACGGCACCGGCGCCACCTGATTTGCGAAATACGCGCGCTGTGGTGCCCGCCAGCTGGAAGCCGGATCGGGCGCCCTGGAACAGGACACGCTCAGTCACGCGCCTGATCCCGGAGCGCCTCAGCACCGGCCATGCCGCCATGCGGTTCAGCAACGCCAGCCCCCAGCCCGACAGGTCTCTTCGGCTCATGCGGATATTCTCCTCTTATCAGTGACCGCACCGTAGGCAGCTGGCGCGGTCATGGCATTGACCCTGGATGATCGAGCCCGGGCGGCGGGGCCAAGACCAAAAAAAAGGCCGGGCGATGCCCGGCCTCCTCGACGATTTCACCTGGGGCAGGATCAGAAGCTTGCAGCATCCAGCGCCATCAGCGTGTCGGCACCCGCCCGGATCTGGGCCAGGTTCATCTGCGTTTCCGGCAGCATCTTGCTGAAGTAGAAACGTGCAGTTGCCAGTTTGGTGACGTAGAAGTCGCTTTCGCCCTGCTTCTCCAGCGCGATACGGGCCATGCGTGCCCACAGGTAGGCATACACGAAGTGCCCCAGAAGATGCATGTACGGCACTGATGCGGCCCCCACTTCTTCAGGGTTCTTCATGGCCTTCTGGCCGATTTCCATCGTCACCTTCTGCACTTCGGTGCCGAGCGCTGCGAGCGGGCCGACAAATTCCTTCATCGCCTCATTATCGGATTCGCTCTTGATGAACGCGGTAACGATCTTGCCGAACTTGGTGAGCTTGGCTCCCATGTCGGACAACACCTTGCGGCCCAGCAGGTCGAGCGCCTGAATGCCGTTGGTGCCCTCGTAGATCATGTTGATGCGGGCATCGCGAACGTACTGTTCCATGCCCCACTCCTTGATGTAACCATGCCCACCGAACACCTGCATGCCGAGCGTGGTCGAGACGTAGCTCTGCTCGGTGATGAAGCCCTTGACGATGGGGGTCAGCAGCGCCACCAGGTCCGCCATGTCCTTCCGGACATTCTCGTCCGGATGGTTGTGTTCCTTGTCGATCATCAGCCCGGTCCAGTAGGTGAAGGCGCGGCCGCCTTCCACATGCGCCTTCTGGGTGAGCAGCATGCGTCGGACATCGGGGTGCACAATGATGGGGTCGGCAGGCTTCTCCGGTGCCTTCTTGCCCGAGAGCGAACGCATCTGCAGGCGATCGCGGGCATAGGCCACCGAGTTCTGATAGGCCACTTCAGCAAGTCCGAGCGACTGCATGCCCACGCCAAGGCGTGCGCCATTCATCATGACGAACATGGCGTTCAGGCCCTTGTGCGGCTCACCCACCAGCCACCCGGTGGCGCCATCAAGGTTCATCACGCAAGTGGCATTCCCGTGGATGCCCATCTTGTGCTCAAGTGCGCCGCACTTGATGCCGTTGCGCGCGCCGAGGGAACCGTCCGCGTTGGGGAGAAACTTCGGCACGATGAACAGGGAGATCCCCTTGGTGCCGGCCGGAGCGTCTGGCAGGCGCGCCAGAACCAGGTGAATGATGTTCTCAGCGAGGTCGTGCTCCCCGGCCGAGATGAAGATTTTCTGCCCGCTGATGGCATAGGCGCCATCACCGGTCGGCTCCGCCTTGGTGCGCAGCAGACCGAGATCGGTACCGCAATGGGACTCGGTCAGGCACATCGTGCCGGTCCAGTGTCCGGACACAATTTTGGGCAGGTAGGTCGCCTTCTGCTCGGGCGTGCCGTGCGCAATCAGCGCCGCGTAGGCACCATGGGTCAGACCGGGGTACATGGTCCAGGCCTGGTTGGCACTGTTGAGCATCTCGTACAGCACATTGTTGACGACTTCGGGCAGTCCCTGACCACCAAATTCGGGATCGCAGGCCAAGGAAGGCCAGCCGGCTTCCACATACTGCGCGTAGGCTTCCTTGAAACCTTTCGGTGCGGTGACCTCCCCGGACGCCTTGTCGAGCGAGCACCCTTCCTCATCGCCGCTCTGGTTCAGCGGAAACGTGACGTTCTGCGTGAACTTGCCGGCCTCGTCGGCGATCGAGTTGATGGTGTCCGCATCAAGGCCTTCGTGGGACGGAATGGCCTGCAGTTCGGCTTCGACGCCCAGCAGTTCGTGCAGAACGAACTGCATGTCGCGCAGGGGGGCGGTGTACTGACCCATGAAAATTCTCCGGTAATGAGGAAAGGAAAAAGGAAGTCGGGGTGCACCATACGGTGCAGTATGGAGCAAGCGTAACCGATTCGATCCCGCATTGCTGCGCTGCAGCGACGGACGGTCATGGCGCTGCGCCCAACCGCTCCGCGGGAAGACGTCACGTACACTGCTCCGCACTATAGCCACCTGTCTCAGGCCGCCAATATGTCCACGCTCTATCCGCATCTGCTCGCTCCGCTGGACCTCGGTTTCACGACGCTGCGCAACCGGGTCCTGATGGGGTCGATGCATACAGGTCTTGAAGACCGTCGAAAGCACTTTCCACGCCTGGCTGCGTACTTTGCCGAGCGTGCGCGTGGCGGTGTGGGACTGATTGTCACCGGAGGCTTTGCGCCCAACGTCGAAGGCTGGGTGTCGCCCTTCGCCGGGCAGTTGACCTCGCAGAGCGGCGCGCGCGCGCACCGTCAGATCACCGACGCGGTCCATGCCGAAGGCGGCAAGATCGCCTTGCAGATCCTGCATGCAGGCCGATACGGGTATCACCCTCTGAGCGTGGGCCCCTCACGGATCAAATCGCCGATCACCCCTTTCACGCCACGGGCGTTGGGTGAAGGTGGCATCGAGCGTCAGATCAAGGCCTTCGTTCGGTGCGCGGTCCTGGCGCGGGAGGGTGGTTACGACGGTGTTGAGGTCATGGGGTCCGAGGGATACTTCATCAACCAGTTTCTGGTGACCCACACCAACAAAAGAACTGATCGTTGGGGCGGTGCTTACGAAAACCGCATGCGCCTTCCCGTCGAGATCGTCCGCCGGGTACGGGAGGCGGTGGGACCAGACTTCATTATCGTCTACCGCCTGTCGATGCTCGACCTCATTCCGGAGGGGCAGAGCTGGGAGGAGGTGGTGCAGCTGGCCAAGGCGATCGAGCAGGCGGGCGCCACCATCATCAACACCGGCATCGGCTGGCACGAAGCGCGCGTGCCGACCATCGCCACCAGCGTGCCCCGCGGGGCGTTTGCCTGGATCACCCAGAAGATGAAACAGGAGGTGTCCATCCCCCTGTGTACGACCAACCGTATCAACACCCCCGAAGTCGCTGAGCAGATCCTCTCGGACGGGATGGCCGACATGGTGAGCATGGCCCGGCCGTTGTTGGCCGACGCAGCCTTTGTCAACAAGGCTGCTGCCGGCAAGGCGGATCGCATCAACACCTGCATCGCCTGCAACCAAGCCTGCCTGGACCACGCATTCCAGCTGAAAACGGCCTCCTGTCTGGTGAATCCCCGGGCCTGCCACGAGACCCAAATCCGCGTTGAGCGGGCTGCCTCACCCAAGCGGATCGCCGTGGTGGGCGCAGGCCCGGCCGGACTGGCCTGTGCCACCACCCTCGCCGACCGTGGACATCAGGTGGACCTGTTCGATGCGGCGAGCGAGATCGGGGGGCAGTTCAACATGGCCAAGCAGGTTCCTGGCAAGGAGGAGTTCCACGAAACGCTGCGTTACTACCGCAACCACCTGCACGATACCGGCGTGACGCTGCACCTCGACACTCGCGTGGACGCCAGCCAGCTCATCGCCGGACAGTACGACGACATCGTGCTTGCCACCGGAGTACGTCCGCGAGACCCGGACATCCCAGGGCAGGCCGAGCAGGCCGCTACTGGCAAGGTGCTGAGTTACATTGACGTGCTGCTGCATCACAAGCCGGTGGGCGAGCGTGTCGCCGTCGTCGGGGCCGGCGGTATCGGCTTTGATATCAGCGAGTTTCTGGTTCAGGAAGGCCCGTCGCCGGCGCTGGAGCCTGCGCACTGGAATGCCGAATGGGGGGTCACCGACCCCGCCCAGCATCGCGGAGGAGTAACCCGACCAACGCTCACGCCGCCCGCACGCTCTGTCACGCTGCTGCAGCGCAAGGCGGAGTCGCTCGGCAAGCGGCTCGGCAAGACCACCGGCTGGATCCACCGGGCGACGCTGAAAATGAAACGGGTCGAGATGATCGGCGGTGTCAATTACGAGGCGATTGATGAACGCGGACTGCTGATCAGCTTTGGAGAGAAGCGCGAGAAGGCGACCCTGCTGGAGGTGGATACCATCGTGTTGTGTGCCGGTCAGGTCAGCGAACGCACCCTGCAGGCGCCGCTGGAAGCGGCGGACCAGAACGTACACCTGATCGGCGGTGCTGACTTCGCGGGCGAGCTTGATGCCAAGCGTGCGATCCATCAGGGCACCGTGCTTGGCGCCACGCTCTGAGGTTTCAGGTATCGGGCACACTCGCGCGTAAACGAGACACGTTATCATCCATTCCTATGAGCCTGATCTGTCTGACTGCCCTGCCCCGACGTCAACCTGCGCGAGTTGACCATGTTCGCGATGCCGAAGGCACCGACCCCGTTGCCCGGCGCCTGAAAGTGCTCGGCTTTGTCGCCGGGCGGCCGGTCGAGGTCCTGCACGTGGGACCGGTCGGCCAGGATCCGCTGCTGGTTCGCATCGGGGGGGCACGGTTCGCTCTACGGCGAATCGAGGCCGACCGCGTACAGGTGAGGACGAACGCTCCATGAGCCCAAACCCTCCCCGCCTGCAGCGCGTCGCCCTGGTCGGCAACCCCAACTGCGGCAAGACAGCCTTGTTCAACCGCCTGACCGGCAGTCGTCAGAAAGTTGCCAACTATGCCGGTGTGACAGTCGAGCGGAAATCCGGATTGCATCAGTTGCAGGGAGCCAACGGCGCGCTGGAGATCATCGATCTGCCAGGCGCCTATACGCTGGAGGCCGCCAGTCCCGACGAGGCAGTCACCCGCGATGTCTGCCTTGGCCGGTTTCCCGGCGAGACAGCCCCGGATGTCATCGTCTGTGTGCTTGATGCCATCAATCTGCAGTTGCACTTGCGTTTCGCGCTCGAAGTGTTGCAGCTGGGGCGCCCCATGGTGCTCGCCGTCAATCGCATGGACGTCGCGGAACGTCATGGACTGAAGATTGACCTTGAATCGCTCTCGTCGCAGCTCGGAGTGCCGGTGGTGGGTACCGTTGCCGTCCGCCGTCAGGGCGCGGATGCCCTCACCGCACAGCTGGCCAAAACGCCGGTGCCCCCGACGCCGCGCTTCACCGATCCGGCACGCTGGCATGAGGAAGCGGAAGCCCTCTATGACAACGCCGTCAGCGGCGACAATCAGGATACGCTGACCGATGCGGCGGACCGTCTGCTGCTGCACCCGGCCACCGGCCTGCCACTGCTCGCCATTCTGATGTTCGTGATGTTCCAGGCAGTGTTCGCCTGGGCCGATCCCCTGATCGGCGGCGTCGAGAGCGGCATCGGAATGCTGGGCGAGGTCGTTGCTGGCGCCGTGCCGGAAGGTCTGCTCAACAGCCTGCTGGTGGATGGCATCATCGCCGGTGTCGGCGGAGTGGTGGTGTTTCTGCCGCAGATTCTCATCCTGTTCCTGTTCATTCTCCTGCTCGAAGAATCAGGATATCTGCCACGCGCGGCCTTCCTGCTTGATCGGCTGATGGTGGGTGCAGGCCTCAGCGGGCGCGCCTTCATTCCTTTGCTGTCGAGCTTTGCCTGCGCAGTGCCCGGCATCATGGCAACTCGCAGCATCCCCAATCCACGTGACCGGTTGGCGACCATCATGGTGGCCCCCCTGATGACCTGTTCGGCACGACTGCCGGTCTATACCCTGCTGATCGCAGCATTCATCCCGCAGCAATCGGTCGGAGGCGTGTTCAACCTGCAGGGCCTGGTGTTGTTCGTCTTGTACGCGCTCGGTATCGTCAGCGCCGTCGCGGTGAGCTGGATCATGAAACGCTGGGGCGGCGCCCGCGAGGAGCAGCCGCTGTTGCTGGAGCTTCCCGCATATCGGATGCCCCATCCGCGGGACATCCTGATCGGACTGTGGGAACGGGCACTCATCTTTCTGCGTCGCGTCGGGGGCATCATCCTGGCGCTGACCATCCTGCTGTGGGCGCTGTCGAGCTTTCCGGCACCGCCCGCGGACGCCGTCGCGGCCGACATCACCTACAGCTGGGCCGGTCAGCTGGGGCGCCTGATGGAGCCGCTGTTTGCCCCCGTGGGCTTCAACTGGCAGATCTGTATTGCGCTGGTCCCTGCGATGGCGGCACGGGAGGTGGCGGTGAGCGCGCTGGCAACTGTGTATGCGCTATCGGCCACGGATGACGAAGCCGCCAGCCTGTTGACTCCGCTGATTGCGCAGGACTGGTCCCTGGCGACAGCACTGTCGCTGCTGGTGTGGTTTATCTATGCACCACAATGCATCTCGACCCTGGCGGTGATTCGCCGGGAGACCAACCAGTGGCGCATGGTGGCCATTTCAGCGGGCTATCTGTTCGGCCTTGCCTACGGCATGTCCTTGCTGACCTATCAGCTGGCAAGGGGGCTGGGCCTGTGAGCTATGCACTGCTCGAGCTTGGCCTGGTGGTACTGGCGGTGTCGGGAGCGGCAGGGTACGCCGCGTGGCGCTGGTGGCCACGGCGCCAAGGCACGGGCTGTGCCGCCGGCTGCGGGGGCTGCAGCACGGGCTGTGACAATCCGCGCCAATCAACGCCGACGGAGCAACCCGTTCGCTTCCATCGCTGACCGTTTGCGCCGCTGTCAGCGAATGCCCGGCAGGAACATCTGACCGACGCCTACCAGGAAGCCGAGTGCCGCCCCCACCGCAATCAGCAGCCACTCGTCCTCTTTGAAGGCAGGTCGTAACATCGCCTCGAAATCATCCGGCGGCAGGCCTTGCAGTCGAGTGACCAGGGTGTTGCGGATATCCATTGCATCAGCCGCATACGGCTCGACGCGCCTGAGATTCAGAGGCAGTCTATCCAGCAGTTGCTGAATGGCCTCGGCCTGGGCGCTGGCATAGCGCTCGCCGCCAAATGCGATGGGGGCCAAACGTCCCGCGAAACCGACTTGGGCGTCCAGGCTGCGTTGGACATGACGCTGAATCAGGGCAACCACACGATCAGCCTGAGGCCCCTTGAGGATCGCCTCAATGATGTTGGCCGGCGTGAGAATTTCATCCGCAACCAGGTTGCCGTAGTCTCGCGCCACCTCAGCTTGTCGCTTCATGAAAAGCCCCTGGAAGGTCCAGGGCCCGAACCGACGCGGTTGCCGCGGGTTGAAGATCAGATAAAGCGCAATCCAGTTGGTGGCGTAGCCCACCAGGAGGCCGGCCAGCGGCAGCTGCCAGGGACTCTGTATGACGGTGTAGATGAGGGTCTGAATCAACCCGAAGAGAAACCCGAAGTACAGGCCAGAGTGCCCAATGAAGCGGAATTCGGCATGCCCGGTCTCGAGAAAGATGCGGTTGATCAGCGTGCGCTCCCGCAGCAGCTTGGTCACCACCATATCCTTGAGATTGAAGACCTCATGCACGTGCGTGCGGACATCGCGGGTGATGTCTCGGACGACGGCGGGTACATCTTCCTGCAGGCGTCGTGTCAAACGGATACGCACCGCTTCCGGAAGGCTGACCCACAGCCGGGGATAGTGTGCGTTCATGACCTCGTCGGCAATCTCCTCCACTGCCGTGGTCAACGGAGCCTCCAGCTCACGGGCCAGCCGCTCGGGGTCGATGCGGGAAAAGATCTCGTCGACGGTGATCAGGTGACGCGTGATGGTATCGACCGCAATGGCTGCCATCTTCCCGGACTTGCTCGGGATGATGCCCTGCCATCCAAGATAAGGCGGAATGCCGATAAAGCGGATCGGCAGGAACATCATCTTGATCGCCAGCACGTTGGTGACATAGCCCACCAGCGCAGCCGTCACGGGCAAGGTCGCATAGAGCAGGGGCTTGCTTGCCAGTTCGGCGCCAATCGTCGACAGCACATCCATCAATGGCGCCAGCACAAGGAACCCTCAGGTGGTTTCGCGACGATCCAGGCAAGCTTCGGTGAACTGCTGCCCCAGCGGGGTGACGCGGAGACTGCGCCGGACCAGACGTGCCTTCAACCCCTCGTCTTCGATACGGGCGCTCACCGCCCGCAGCTCGCCGCCGCTCTCGATCACCTGATACTGATCCGCCGCGTCCATGCGCTCCCCTGCGGGTTCAATCAGGCCCGCCTCGATCAGGCGCCGCAGGAAAACGGGCGCCAGCATCGGCGCCCGCAAGCCGGCATCCTCACCCGCTTTCGACAGATAGGGAGCAACCCGTTCGACACCGCTTCCGAGCACTCGCGAAACCGCATCAACGTGTACGACCGGTAGCGGCTGCCGCTGGCGCATCACGTGCTGCGCGAGGCGCGCTTCGTCGGGCAGCATCTGCAGGATGAGTTGGCTGAAGTAGGCATCCAATGCCCGCCCGCCCGACAGCTCGGCGGAATGCGCCAGCCGTTCGTGAAAGCGGGCGGCAGGGGTGGGCCTGGCGCCGCCTCCCGGCAAGGCCTGGGTCGGCGGCAGACGATCAAGTCGGCGCTTGAGCACGCTCAGCGCCTGATGCTCCAGCGCGCCGGCCCCCTGGGTCGCCAGCACCCGCGCTGCCTCACGCCCGCCCTCCGCCACTGCGCGAGCCCCCTTGAGCAGCATGGACAGCCCGCCTTCATGGGCAGTGCGCGACGGTGGGGGAAGTGGGCTGCGGCTGTCGTTCATGGGGTGACACGCTCAGAAACAATGTGGGCGCGCCGGAGCGCGCCCAACGAGTGTACCCAAGGCGGGCAGTATTGGCGCCTAGAAATTGAAAACCACGTTGACGATGGCGTTGTCTCGGTCGCGTCGATTGTTGTCGGCCCCGCCACCCGTGAACCAGTTATACCCCACCCGCATGGACAGGGATTGGGTGAACAGCACGTCTGTCGACAACTCGAACTGTTTGCGGCCCTCAACGAAGTTCTGCGACGGGAACGGTGCGATACCGCTGACGTCCCAATAGGCGACCAGCTGGGGACGGAAGTTCCAGCCGAATACGACATTGTTGTACTCGCCACGAATGATGCTGCGCAGTCCCCAGGAGAAGCTGTCGGCAAAGCCCTTGGTCTGTTGCGTCGGGTTGAGGCGGCGGGTGCACTCCTCCACGGGGGTGTCCGGCGAACCGCTGCAGTCGGCGCCCGGGCTGGCGTGGGTGCGGTACATCACGCTGCTCTCGAACTGCAACACCTCGGTTGACGGCATGTCCTCTACATAGGTGGCCCCGACCTCGGCGATCACCAGCAACTGATCGGCACCGAACGGATTGCTGGACAGCGCACGGATACCGGTAAACCCGATCTGGTGCACCTTCATCCGCTCCCAGCCTTCGATGCGCTGGCCCGGCGCCACCCGATCAATGCCCCGGTACTCTGTCAGGAAGCTGGGAATCCCCTCTTCTGAACTTGGAAAGGTGGCGGCCAGCAGACCGAGCAGGCCATCCTGCGCAATGGGCAGGCCGAGTGCGCCGAGCAGCCCGGGGAGATCACCGATCACCGGCGGCGCAGCCAGGGTGTTGGCGGGAAAGGCGGGCTGCAGGCCAGCGAAAATCACGTCGCTCAGCTGGATCTGCAGCGGCAGGTTCGGACGATAGACGTACTCGCCTGCCAGCGACCACTTTCCAACGTTGGTGTTGAAGCTCAGACCGAACAGTCGTATGTCCTCGGGATACGCCAGCGCCAGTCCCAGGGTATCGATCGGCAGCGGCTCCCGTTCCGGGGATGGGTCACGCCCCGGCACCAGGGTGCCGTTGAACCCGTTGCAGTCGATCAGGGCCTGTACCGCGTTGGTCGAATCGCGTGACTGATTGGTCTCAACGCGGGTACAGGAGGCGTCCGCGGCGTAGGCAGCGACCAACGGCAGACGGCTGTGGTAGTTCATCGCGTAAACGCTGATCTCGGTCCCATTGTTGAGCCAGTCCGCGTAGTAGTTGAACTTGACACCATACTGGCCGCTGTCACTGGGCTCCTCGGCAGGACGCAGGCGAACCGTCGTCGCTGAGCTGGTGATACCGGCGAGCGTGCCCTCAGGAGAGAGCTGCTGGTCCGGGTCCTCACCGAACTGCCCGAGCGAAATGACCGCAGAGTTGCCGTTGATCAGATCGAAATCGGAGTAGAAGCTGCCATTGGGATCCGGCTGCACCTCCTTCCACTGCAGCTGGTAGAACGCTTCTGCGGTGACTCCGCCGAATACGTCGAACGACAGCACCGCCAAGGGAACAGGCAGGAAGATTTCATTGAACTCGACCCCCGGAAAACGGAAGAAAGCCTGACTCGGAGGGCTGATCTCATTGATGCTGTTGACGGCGACCAGAGTGCTCTCCCCCCACCGCAGGTACTGATTGCCGATGGAAAAGGCGCCAAAGCGATCGCCAAATTCGAACTGGCGTGAGACGAATGCCTCGAACAGTTCCGCACCGCGCGCATAGACCTCTTCAACCTCGTCTGCCCGGCGTGTCCGGGCTGGCTGCGCCCGGGTATCGTTGTGCCGTTCGTCGAAATTGACATTGACCGGATCATAGAACGCGATCGCGCGGAAGCGCCCCGCCCACTCGCCCCAGCTGGCGGACCAGTCCGTCGTGAACTTGGTGGTGCCCGCCACCAGATCGTACTTCTTGTAATTGAGGTTGCCGTTGTCCTGGTTGACCGCGCTGAAGGCGCCCGGGGCCTCGATCAAGCGCTGGTTGGGGGCAGGATCGCCGGTGAAGGACAGGCAGTTGTCGTTGGCACACAGACCGGCCTGCCCCGGAACGTTCAGCTTCCCGATCAGATCGGTGCTCGGATCCTGCATACGAATCGCCGCGCCAATGCTGATGCTGTTCTTGCTGGTACCACGAATCGGTCCCAGTTCAAACTCGAATGCGAATCCCGGCATGCTGCATAGCAGCAATGCGCCGGCGACGATCCCGGTGGTCCGAATCATGTTCTCTCCTCGAATTAAGCGGCGTCTGCAAGATCCCCGGACGCCTCATGGCCCCGGTGTCGTTATCATTGATTAAAGTAACAGTGCTACTGTTGGTTTGTCATGGGTGAGGAACCGAAGACGGTTGGCAGCACCGCCATTCCCACTCCCGCTGCCTGCGCGATGCAGGTTTGTGCCGTGAGGAGCAAGCATCAAACATGCGTGATTCCGGACAGCTGCTGATGCTGATGCACACCGGATTGGTTCGTGCCGACCAGGATGTCGACCGGATCTACAGTCAGTTGGGCTACAACGCCGAGCAGCTCCCCCTGCGGGAGTTGCGCACGCCCCACCAGCTGCAGGTCTTCTTCTGGGGCACCGTGGAGGCTGTCACCGATGACCGGGACATCGGGCTGACCCTGTGCCCGCACCTTCCGCCCTTCCGTGGCGAGGTGCTGGAATACCTGATGTTTTCGAGCCCCACGATGGAGGAAGGCTGCGAACGGGTGTTCAAGTACCTGCGTCTGGTCAGCGATGCACTCAATGTCCGGCTGGTACGGGAGCACGGGCGGGCGCGTTTGGTCATCTCCAGTTCGCCGGAGCGCGCGCCAGTGCTGCGGCACACCGAGATCTGCACCGCCTACGAGATCATTCAGTTTGCGCGGGATGCAAGCGAAGGCGCGTTCAGGCCCATATCGGTCCGTTTCACCTATGAACAGCGCTCTCCGCTGAAAGCCTACGAAGCCGTGTTCGGCTGCCCGGTGGCATTCAATGCACCACATTGCGAGGTCGATTTCGATCCGGCCGTGCTGGCACGCCCGTCCTCCCGCTGGGACCCTGACCTGCTGAAAGTGCACGAAGAGGTGGCCGAGAAGCGGCTCAGCCGATTGGAACGCCAGGATCTGATCGAGCGCATCGAAGGCGTCATCGCGCGCCGGCTGGAGCTGCAGACCTGCGAGCTGGAAACCGTGGCAAAGGAACTTGGCATGCCTGAGCGCCGTCTACGCTTCGAGCTGTCGCAGGCCGGCACCAGTTTCACCCAGCTGCTGGCCGAGTTTCGCTATCGGCTGGCGCGACGCCTCCTCGCCGACACCGAGGAGGCCATCGACAACATCGTCTACCTGACCGGTTTTTCCGAGCCAAGTACGTTTTACCGGGCCTTCAAACGGTGGTCGGGCATGACGCCAGTCCAGTACCGTGAGAAGAAGCGGACATTGGCGGAGGCGACGGCTTCGCCAGGCGCAGAGGCGAACGCCGACCCGGATGGATAGCGCCACAGTAGCGCCCCGCCGGAACCGTGCGGCAGAACGCGGACCGTCTGATCGTTTTATAACCAGGAGAGTATCCATGAAACCACGATTCCGACCGATTGCCCTGGCCGCCGTGCTCGGGTTGATCGCCTTACCCGCTGCTGCCGGCGTCAGCCAGGCCGAAGCTGACCGTCTTGGCAAGGACCTGACGCCCACCGGCGCCATCAAGGCGGGCAACGCCGAAGGCACCATTCCCGAGTGGACCGGCAAGGCCAACTTCCCACAGGAAACCATCGATCTGACACGCGAAGAGCTGGAGCGTCTGCGGAAGGAGGACCCGGACGGCCTCGAAGCCAAGTTCCGTGGCACGTTGTCCGGCGACCTGCTGAAGCCGATCCTCACCATCAACAAGGACAACATGGCGCAGTACGCCGATAAGCTGACCGATGGTCACAAGGCGATGCTGAACCAGTATCCGAGCTTCAGCATCCCGGTCTACAAAAGCGTTCGTACCGCCTTCTTCCCCGATCAGATCTATGAGGAAACCAAGCTCAACGCCACCCGCGCAGAGCTGATCGGCACCGATTCGGTGAAGGGTGCCAAGGTCGGCTTCCCCTTCCCCATCCCCAAGAGCGGGGCCGAGGTGATCTGGAATCACAAAATGAAGTTTCGCGGCTCCGCTGCCCGACGCTTCAACAACCAGGCCATCGTCAAGCCGGACGGCAGCTACACCATCACCAAGATCATCGAGGATGTGAAGTTCAAGTACGCCAATCTTGATGAGCAGGATGACAAGTCGAGCAAGATCATCGCCTACTACCTGTCTGAAACGATTGCGCCTCCCCGTGTTGCCGGCCAGCTGACGCTGGTTCACGAAACCGCCGACCAGGCCTCGGGTGGTCGTTCCGCGTGGTTGTTCTCCCCCGGACTTGGGCGGGTCAACCGTGCGCCGGATGTCGGCTACGACAACCCCGCCGTCGGCACCGACAACGAGCAGTACAACGATCAGATCGACGTCTTCAACGGGGCGCTTGACCGTTACAACTGGAAGCTGATTGGCAAGAAGGAGATGTACATTCCTTACAACGCCTACGAGATCAACTCGCCGAACATCAAGTACGAAACCATCCTTACGCCCTTCCATGTCAACCCCAAGCTGACACGGTTCGAACTGCACCGCGTATGGATTGTCGAGGCAACGCTGAAGGAAGGCACTCGCCACAACTTCGCCAAGCGCGTCTTTTACGTCGACGAGGACTCCTGGAGCGTCGCCGTGGTGGACTGCTATGACGACCGTGGCGGCCTCTGGAAGGTGCAGGAAGCCCACCTGCTGACCGCGCCCTTCGTCCCGACGACCACGGGCATCCCGGAACTGATCTACGACCTGCAGTCGAAGCGGTACTTTGCCACCACGCTGGCCAACGAGGACCAGGTCACCGACTTCGATATCACTTTCGAAGACCGCCACTTCGAACCCGGCAACCTGGCACGGATGGCACGCCGTCGCTGAGTTGTCCGAGGAGCACAAAAAAGGCGCCGGTTACGGCGCCTTTTTTTGTCGAGGGTGGTGCTGAAGGGTCAGGAACGAAGTGCGGATTCGGTTGCCGCCAGAAAGCGGTCCACCAGGCTGGTGAACTTGCCCTGAATGAACGGGGGCGCGACCAGCCGGTACATCAAGGGCACCGGTACATCCCGCAACTCCCCCTGCACGGCAAAGCGGATGCGGGTCTGGTCAGCGCCCTCCGGCAATAACTCGAAACGCCCGCCGATACGGGCGTTGCCCTCGCCCGGCAGGGGCTCCCATTGCAAGGTTCCGCCGGCCCGATCCACCACGTAGGCAGCCCCGTAACTGACGTTGTGAGCAATCTTCGCCATGCGGGAACCGATCGTGTCCATCTCCCAGACATAGCGCAGCTCACCGACCTTGCGCAGCCGCTTGAGCTTGGGGAACCGCCGAATCGTCGTTTCCAGATTGTCGAGCAGGCCGAGCGCCTCCGACTGCGGGACGGCAATCACCAGGCTGCGTTCAATATTCAGGGGGACTTTCATGATGGATTCCACGATTTTGGTCAGTGTCGCCGCAACCGGGCACGGCGCCCATGGCAGCAACGCGAAACCCGCCTGTCAGCCGCGCCACTCCCCGCTCTGCACCTTGGCAAGGTGCTCCGCCGTCATCGGCACGTAGGCCTCGGATGTCCAGCGGATCCACAGGGGGTCGGACACCTGCTCGGGATCGAACGCCTCGCGCTTCAGTTCCACCTTGCGATACTTGAAGGTGGCTGTGGTGGTCTGGTCGTCCCGCAGTCGGAGAAACAAGGGAATGGCGTAGACGGGCAGACACTCGGCCAGGTGCCGGGCCAACGCACCACCATCGAGAGTGCCGCGCAACGTAAGTGCCGCCATGCCCGCGCGACCCTCCGCGCCCGGCACCGAAACACCGTAAACGACGGCCTGCTCGATGCCGGTGAAGCTGGACAGCGCCGCCTCGACTTCGGTGGTGGCGACGTTCTCGCCTTTCCACCGGAAGGTGTCCCCGACGCGATCCACAAACTGGATATGGCGAAAGCCCTGATCCCGGACCAGATCTCCGGTGTTGAACCAGCAGTCCCCTGGAGTGAACACATCCCGCAACAACTTGGCTTCGCTTGCCTTTGGGTCGGTATAGCCATCAAAGGGCGTGCGCTCCGTCACCTCGGTGATCAGCAGCCCGGTGCCGCCGGTGGCGACCTTGCGCAGGTGCCCGTCCGCGTGCCGGGTCGGTTGCTCGACCTCGTTGTCGAACTCGACTACAGCAAACGGCATGGGGCAGAAGCCGGCCGTGCGTTGCAGGTTGAACCCGTTGACAAAGGCAAGGTTGGACTCGCTGGCGCCGTAGAATTCGCTGACATTGGCGATGCCGAAACGGCGCTGGAATGGTTCCCAGAGTTCCGGCCGGAGTCCATTGCCGATGATGCTGTGGACGCGATGTTGACGGTCGTCGCCCTTTGCGGGCTGGTTGAACAGATAGCGACAGAGCTCGCCGATATAGCAGAAGGCGGTGGCGTCGCTTTGGCGGATGTCATCCCAGAACCGCGAGGCGCTGAAACGACGCCCCAACGCCAGGCAGGCTCCCGCGCCCAGCACGCCCCCCCAACTGACGGTCAGGGCATTGTTGTGATAGAGCGGCAAGCAGCAGTACAGCACGTCATCAGGCTTGAGCCGCAGTCCCATCTGCCCGAGACCCGCCATGCCCCGCAACCAACGGTAATGGGTCATGCGCGAGGCCTTTGGCAGGCCGGTGGTGCCACTGGTGAAAATGTAGAAGCAGGGCTGGCGGGCAGTGATGGCCTCGACGCCGGGTGGGTTCGTGTCCGCGGCCGCCGCCAACAACGGTGGCAGGTCAGAGGCGCCATCGGGACAGCGGTCGCCTTCCCACAGGACGACCGGGACCGGATGTTCGGCGGAGTGCCAGGCCTCTGCGCATTCCGCACCGACGATGATCACCTTGGGGGATGTGAGCCGCAGGCTGTGCGTCAACACGTCCCCGCGCTGTTGATGATTCAACATCACGGCGACGCCGCCGATCTTGACGATGCCCGCAACGGCGGCCAACACCAGCGGTTGATTCTCCATGAGCAGGGCCACGGCATCGCCCGACGCCACGCCCTGCGTCTTCAGCGCGTGGGCAATGCGATTGGCCCAGGCATTGAATTCGCGGTAGGTCCATTGCTGCGCTTCAAAGCGCAGGGCCGGTGCCTCAGGCCGCCGGGCCGCCTGCTGTTCCAGCAGACGCCCGATGCTGCGCGTGGCATCCGGCTTGAGCGTCGCCAGTCCCCACAGCCCCTTCATCAAGCGCGGCGTGGCGGGGACACCCCGCAATGCACCTCGCGCGAGGTCGGCGAAGCGGATCCGTCCTTGATCATGCTCTGACATCGTGTGCTCCTCAGTCGATGGGTCGGCCCATTCTGGTCAGTCGGTGAACATGCGTACAGGTCCCGTGCGACATGCGGGCTGGCCTCAGGGCCAAGGTCAGTCAGCACATGGGCGCCGTCACGGGTATTCTGACGCCCCTGCCGACCTCCCCTACCATGTCCGACGCCGTCTTCTCACCCTGGCGCTTCTGTCTGGCGCCCATGATGGACTGGACGACAGCGCCCTGTCGTTACTTCCACCGTCAGCTCTCAGCCCGAACCCGGCTGTACACGGAAATGGTGACCACGGGCGCCCTGATCCACGGCGACGCCCCGCGGTTCCTGCAACGCGACCCGATCGAGCACCCCGTCGCCCTGCAGCTCGGTGGCAGTGATCCCGACGCGCTCGCACGAAGTGCCGCGCTGGGCGAAGCCGCCGGCTTCGATGAAATCAACCTGAACTGCGGCTGCCCGTCGGATCGGGTTCAGGAGGGACAGTTCGGCGCCTGCCTGATGAAGGTGCCAGGTCGCGTGGCCGCGGGCGTCTCCGCCATGCGGACGGCCACCGGCCTGCCGGTCACCGTTAAACACCGCATCGGCGTTGACGACAGCGAGGACTACGCCTTTCTTCATCACTTCGTTGAAACCGTCGCGGCGGCAGGCTGCGAAGTCTTCATCGTGCACGCCCGAAAAGCCTGGCTGCAGGGCCTTTCCCCGCGTGAAAACCGCGAAGTTCCGCCTCTCATGTACGACCTGGTCTATCGCTTGAAGCAGGATTTCCCAGCCCTGACCGTCGTCATCAACGGTGGCATCGACAGCCTGGAGGCTGCGGAGAAACACCTGCAGGCTGTGGATGGGGTGATGCTCGGCCGTGCCCCCTACGAGGACCCGTGGATGTTGTCGCGTGTCGACAGTCGCCTGTTCGGAGCAGCGGACCCGATGACGACCCGAGAAGCCGTGTGGGCGGCGCTGCGTCCCTATGCCGATCAGTTGGTGTCTGCCGGCCTGCCCCTGCTGCGGCTGACCCGCCACGTGCTCGGCCTCTACCGAGGGCAGCCCGGCGGCCGTCAGTTTCGGCGTATCCTGTCGACCCCGCTGGCGGATGAATCGCCAATGGACCAGTTCGATCGTGCCTTGACAGCGATCCGTCAGGCGGCGTCGACCCGATCCTCCACCTGACCGCAAGAGGCTGTCATGCGCCTTCGTTATTTCGCCCCCCTGTTGCTAGGACTTTTCATGAACGCTGCTTCCGCTACCGACCCCGTGCGGGTCCAACTGACCACTTCCAAAGGCGTCATCGAGCTCGAACTCAACGCCGAGAAGGCCCCCGAATCCACCGCCAACTTTGTCCAGTACGTCAACGACGGTTTCTACGACGGCCTGGTGTTCCATCGGGTGATCCGCGGCTTCATGATCCAGGGGGGCGGCTACGATGCACAGTCGCGCCCGCGTGAGACCCGTGCGGCGATCGGCAACGAGGCCAAGAACGGGCTCAAGAATGACCGCGGCACCATTGCCATGGCGCGCACCAGCGATCCGCACTCCGCCACGGCGCAGTTCTTCATCAACCATGCCGACAACGATTTTCTCAACTATCCCGGACAGGATGGCTGGGGTTATGCCGTGTTCGGCCGCGTGACCACGGGCATGGATATCGTGGACGCCATCGCCGAAACACCCACCGGCAATCTGCCGCCGTTCGGACGTGACGTTCCGACCTCACCGGTAACCATCGAGAAAGCCGAGGTCATCAGCGGCGATTGATGCTGGCATGGCCGCGCTGCTGCTGTCCGACCTTCACCTGCCGGCAACGTCCTCCCCGCTGCGGGAGACGTTCCGGCAGTTGCTGGCCGGGCCGGCACGACAGGCATCGGCTGTCTACCTCCTCGGCGATCTCTTCGAATACTGGGTAGGCGACGACGCCGGCTGTCGTGACTACGAAGACGAGGTTGCCGCGCTGTCATCACTACGGTCGGCCGGCGTGCCTGTGTATTTTCTGCACGGCAATCGCGACTTCCTGGTCGGGCGTCATTTCGCCCGGGCCAGCGGCGTGACGCTACTGGATGATCCCGTTTGCGTCGAACTGGGCGGGGTCCCGACCTTGTTGTCACACGGAGATCAATGGTGTCTTGACGACCTGGGATACCAACGCTTCCGGCGATTCGCACACAACCCGCTGGCGCAGTTTGTCTTCCTCAATCTGCCATTGTCGCTGCGACAACGGATTGCCGGCAGCCTGCGGCGCGAGAGCGGCGCGCACAAGCGGCAGAAGGCCAGCGAAATCATGGACGTGCGCTCCTCGGCGGTTCGCCAGGCCTTTCATGACGCCGGCGTCCGGCGGATCATCCACGGGCATACGCACCGTCCCGCTTTTCACCACGGCCCGGAGGGTGAGCGGATCGTCCTGCCGGATTGGCGCGAGGGTCGCTGTGATGTCCTCTGGGTTCTGGACGAGGGCCGCTGTCAGCTACAGCGTGCCCAGGCACCCGCGCCATCAGGACGGTAGCCGCCGCCACCCCAACCAGAAGCCGAGCAGGGCCACGACCGCAGCGGATAGGAAGGTGGCCTCCGGTGACACCGCATCCCAGAGCCAGCCTGATGCCAGGCTACCGATGCTGCCGCCGACGCCGTAGGCCACCGCATTGTAGATGGCCTGCCCCCGCCCCTGCAGTCGCCCGGGAAACAACCGCTGCACGTAGTGCACCGCAACCGCGTGATAGGCGCCGAAGGTGAGTGCATGGCTCAGCTGGGCCAGCAGTAACAGCGCCCAGCTGTCGACCGCCACCCCGATCACCGTCCACCGCAGGGCCGTGGCCCCAAGCGCGGCCAGCATCAGACGTCGCACCCCGACGCGCTGGATCACCGGCCGCATCACCCAGAACAAGCCGATCTCCGCGATGACCCCCAGCGCCCACAACACCCCGGCGAGCCCGCGGGAATACCCGTGGCGCTCCAGAAACAAGGTAAAGAAGTTGTAGTACGGCGCAAAACTCAGCTGAGAAGCGAAACACACACCCATCAGCGCGATGACCTCGGGCCGGCGCAGCACCTGCCAGATGCTGATGGCACCTTGATCAACCCCCGCAACCCATTCCGCGTCCGGCACCCGCCAGGCCGTCACGACCATGCCCACCCACACCGTTGCGACCAGAAACGGCAACGGCATCATGCCGAAGCGGTCCAGTAGCGGCCCCAGGCTGAGTACGGCGAACACGAACCCGACCGAGCCCCACATGCGGACGCGGGAATAGTCCGCGCCGCTACGCGCGAGATGGTTCAACGCGACGACTTCGAACTGCGGCAGCAGCGCATGCCAGAACAGTGAATACGCCAGCATCAGAAGGGCAACCCACAACAGCCCGTCGACGAAGGGAATGCTGGCAAACAGCACCAGTGACACCAGCGCCGACAAGCGAACGAAGGCGATGCGACGGCCCGTGGCATCCGCCCAGATACCCCAGACCACCGGCATGATCGACCGGCTCACCCCCATCAGGGCGAAGGCCATGCCCATCTGCACGGCGGAGAAGCCCCGGGCCTCCAGATACGGCGCCCAGTACGGCATGAACGCGCCGACCGTGGCGTAGTAGAAGAAATAGAACCCGGCGAGCCGGCTCGCCCGCAGCGGCTCAGGGCTCATGGCACCCGATCATGTGCGTTTCTTGAACTTCTTCTTGCCCCCCCCTTTGGGGGCCGACCGGTTTTCGACCGGCCGGATTCGCAGTTGCTGGCCACACACCCAGGCCCGCTCAAGGATGCGCGCGGTTTCATGCGGCATGCCCTCCGGCAGGTCCACCAGACTGTGATCGTCGAAGATATCGATGCGGCCGATGAACTGGCTGTCGAGATCGGCCTCGTTGGCGATGGCGCCGACCAGTTGGCCGGGGCGCAGCTGGTGCTGGTGCCCTACCTCCACGCGATATCGCACCATGCCCGCGGGCGGCGCGCCTTCGTTGCGTCCGGGTCGCGGCTTCCGCGGGCGTTCCGAAGCGGCATCGCCGCCCCGACCTGCTGGCGCTGCCGGTCGTGATGGCGGTACCGCAAGATCCGCTACCGGCGCCTGCGGCCCCAGCGCCAGTCGCGCCAGCGCAGTTGCAATCTGCGGCCAGTCCAGCTGATGTTCCGCGACCAGCGCTTCCAGCACAGGACGCAGGTCGCGGCCATTTCCCGGATTCGTCACAGCGTCCAGCACCTGGGCCCGGAAGCGCATGTCCCGGGCAGCCTCGACGTCGGCGCGGGTTGGCAGCTGCATTTCGGCAATGGGTTGACGGGTGGCGCGCTCGATGAGTCGCAGCAGCCCGCGTTCGCGCGGCGCAACGAAGAGAATGGCCTCCCCCTTGCGTCCGGCGCGCCCGGTGCGGCCGATCCGGTGAATGTACGACTCGGTATCGGTCGGGATGTCGTAGTTCAACACATGGCTGATGCGCTCGACGTCGAGCCCGCGTGCCGCAACATCGGTCGCTACAACGATATCGAGGCGACCATCCTTGAGCCGCGCCACCGTGCGCTCGCGGTCCGCCTGCACCATGTCGCCATTGAGGGCGGCAGCGGAATAACCGCGGGCCTGCAAACGCTCCGAAAGCTCGGCGGTGCCCGCCTTGGTGCGGACGAAGATGATCATCGCATCGAAGGTTTCAGCCTCCAGGATGCGTGTCAGGGCTTCCAGCTTATCGGTACCGCGCACCGGCCAATAGCGTTGCTGAATGTCCTCCGCCGTGCGGGTCTTCGACGCGATGGTGATCTCAGCGGGGTTACGTAGATGGGTTTGCGCAATGCGCTTCACCGCAGCCGGCATGGTGGCCGAAAACAGGGCGACCTGGCGCTGCTCCGGCGTCTTCTGGAGGATTTCCTCCACCGCCTCGGCAAAACCCATCTTGAGCATCTCATCCGCTTCGTCCAGCACCACAAGCTTCAGCTGATCGAGTTTGAGCGTGCCCCGGCTGAGGTGGTCCTGTACCCGTCCGGGCGTCCCCACCACCACGTGCACGCCGCGCCGGAGACCGGTGAGCTGGGGGTGGTAATCCTGTCCTCCGTAGATTGGCAATACGCGGAAACCGGGCATCTTGGCGGCATAGCGCTGTAACGCCTCGGACACCTGAATGGCCAGCTCGCGCGTGGGCGCCAGGACCAGCACCTGTGGCACATGTCGCTGCACGTCGACGGCGGCCAGCGCGGGCAGCGCAAAGGCGGCCGTCTTGCCGGTGCCGGTCTGCGCCATGCCGAGGACGTCGCGCCCCTCCATCAGCAACGGGATGGTCTGCGCCTGGATCGGCGAAGGGGCTTCGTAGCCGACGGCGCTCAAGGCCTCCAGCAACGGCGTGGGCAACCCCAGATCTGAAAAACGTAACGGCTCGGACATCGGTTCCTCGGGACATGGCAGGCGGACGCCGACATCCCGTCCGGCGGATCGCAGTGTAAGGCTTTCGGCTGCGGGGACCGCAGCCGCGACGGGTCAGCGGTCGGGCCCTGCCGGCAAACGCGGCACGGTCGACACGACATCCGCGCACTGGGCGCGATGTCGCAGGGCATGGTCGATCAGCACCAGGGCCACCATGGCCTCCCCAATCGGAGAGGCTCGCAGGCCGACGCAGGGATCATGACGACCCGTCGTGCGCATCTCGACCGCTTCGCCCGCCGTGTTGACCGAGCGGCCCGGGGTGGTGATGCTGGAGGTCGGCTTGATCGCATAGCGCGCCCAGACCGTCTGCCCGGTGGAAATACCCCCGGCAATGCCGCCGGAGTGGTTGCTGAGAAAGCCCTGCGGCGTCATTTCGTCACGATGTTCGGTGCCGCGCTGACCGGCGACCGCCATCCCCTCGCCAATCTCCACCCCTTTGACGGCATTGATGCTCATGAGGGCATGGGCCAGATCGGCGTCGAGGCGGTCAAACACCGGCTCACCCCACCCAGGCGGCACACCCCGGGCCTCAACGTACAGGGCGGCGCCGACCGAATCCCCCTGCTCGCGCAAGGCGGTGACGGCTGCCTCCAGGGCCGGCAGCTGCGCCGGATCGGCGCAGAAGAAGGGGTTCTGCGAGACCGCCTCCCAGTCCCGGCGTTCGCAGCGGATATCACCCATGCGTTCCAGGCACCCACGAATCTCGATGCCGTGACGTTCCCGCAGCCACTTGCGGGCAATGGCTGCGGCCGCCACCCGGACCGCAGTCTCCCGCGCTGAGGACCGCCCCCCACCCCGCGGATCGCGAAGCCCGTACTTCTGCATATAGGCGTAGTCCGCGTGATTGGGGCGGAACACCTCGGCAATCTTGGCGTAGTCGTAGGACCGCTGATCGGTGTTCTCGATCAGCAGCGCAATCGGGGTTCCAGTGGTGCGCCCCTCGAACACACCGGACAGGATTCGGACCTGATCAGGCTCCTTGCGCTGGGTGACGAACTTAGAGGTTCCCGGGCGTCGACGGTCGAGATCCGGCTGGATGTCCGCCTCGCTCAACAACAGGCCCGGCGGGCACCCATCAACCACGCAGCCGATGGCCGGGCCATGGGATTCGCCGAAACTGGTGACCGTGAACAGGGAACCGAAAGTGTTACCAGACATGAAAAGCCGCGCGTCCGCGATCAGGAAAGGCGTGCATTATCGCTGTTTATGAGCTGTCTGCGACCACTGTCGCGCGGTGCGCCATCAAGGTCGGCCGGTCAATGGCAAAAATACCGTCGCCGCCACGCTCGAAATCGACCCAGGTCACCGGCAACTCCGGCCAGCGGGCGGTGAACTCCTCAACGCTGCCACCCACTTCGCAGAACAACCATCCATCCGCGCTCAGATGATCGGCGGCACCCGCCAGAATACGGGCCACCACGTCCATGCCATCCCCTCCCGCCTCCAGCGCCATGCGGGGCTCGGCCCGATACTCGGGCGCCAGATCGTTCCATTCGGCCGTCGGCACATAGGGGGGATTGCTGACGATGAGGTCGTAGCGGCGCTCCGGCACGGCGTTCCACAAGTCACCTTGCCGGCACTCCACCCGGGGCGCCAGACCATGACGCGCCACATTCTTGCGTGCCACCACCAGCGCCTCGGGAGACAGGTCGGCCAGCGTGACCGCGGCGTCATCGAACGCCACGGCGCAGGCGATGCCGATGCAGCCAGAGCCCGTGCACAGATCGAGCACGGTCTGGGGCACCCCGGTCACCCAGGGTCCGAACCCCCGCTCGATGAGCTCGGCAAAAGGCGAGCGCGGCACCAACACCCGCGCATCGACCTCGAAACGGAGGCCGGCAAATTCGATCTCGCCGATCAGATAGGCCGCAGGCTGGCGGGACTCCACCCGGCGCCGCAGCAGCGTGTGGACGGCCTGCTTCTCTGTATCGGTGAGGCGTGCGTCAAGATAGGTCGAGGGCAGGCTGTACGGGAGACCCAAGGTGTGCAGCACCAGGTAGTAGGCCTCGTCGAGGGCGTTGTCGGTGCCATGCCCGTACTGCAGCTCCGCAGCCGCGAAGCGGCTTGCGCCCCACCGTATCCAGTCGGAAATCCGGTCAAGTCCTGAAACATCGTCTAACGCAGAGGGCGCCATCGCCGTAGAACCGCAAAGCCTGAAGGAGTATGAAATGATAAATGATCCCTGCTCCCACCCGGCCCGAGGCTGACTGTCCCTGATCATGCTGCGCCAATCACTCTATGTCTTTCTTGCCATCGCAGCGGCCGTTGCCGGCGTGGTGGTTGCCGGCCTGCTGTCACGCCCTGCAGCAGGCGACCTGGATCACGTCACTGTCCTGTCTGCCCCCCGCGTACTTCCCGATACGGTCAAGGTGATCGATAGCACCGGTGGCGAACGCACGCTCGGGAGCTTCACCGGCGGGTGGTCGCTGGTGTTTGCCGGCTTTACCTACTGCCCCGATATCTGCCCAACCACCCTGGCGCAGCTGGCGCAGGTCCGCGCGGCCCTGCCGACACTCAATGTCTTGCTGTTCTCAGTGGACCCCGAGCGCGACAGTCCCGCGCGCCTGAAGACCTATGTTGAAGCCTTTGACCCCTCTTTCGGCGCCTTCACGGCTCCCGAGCCGATCTTGTCAGAAGCCGCACGCGCGCTCAGCGTGGCCTACGCCAAGGTGCCGCAGGGCGACACCTATACGGTCGATCATTCGAGCGCGGTCGGTGTACTCGACCCCCAGGGTCGGTTGGCGGCCTTCATCACACCGCCCTTCGACGTCGCCGGGATCATCGACGATCTGCGTGTGGTGATGAGCGTGCAACAATGAGTACGGCATCTCCTGTCGACCGCGTGCTGGCACTGCTGCAGCTGATGCTGCCGACGCGGTGGCTGTCCACCGGCATGTATTGGCTGACCCGGCGCCGCTGGACCCCGTTCAAGAACGGCTTCATCCGCATCTTTATGCGGCTCTACAGCATTTCGCTCGAGGAGGCCGAGGTTCGGGATATCGCGCAGTTCGAACACTTCAACGCCTTTTTCACACGAGCACTGAGGCGCGGCGCACGGCCGTTGGCGCCAGAACCAACGCTGCTCAGCCCGGTGGACGGCACCCTGAGTCAGTGCGGCAGCATCACGCGCGGCCAGCTGATCCAGGCCAAGGGGCACAAGTACGACTGCGCCAGTCTGCTCGCGGATCCGGCATTGGCAGCCGATTTCGACGGTGGCACCTTCGCCACGATCTATCTGGCACCCTACAACTATCACCGGATCCACATGCCGACCGATGCCACGCTGCGAGGTTGGCGCTACGTGCCCGGACGCGCCTTCAGCGTCAATGCCCGCACGGCACGGGCCATGCCTCGACTGTTTGCCCGCAACGAACGGCTGGTGGTGGTTTTCGATACCCCCCGGGGAGCACTGTCGATGATCCTGGTGGGTGCGCTGTTTGTGAGCGGTATCGAGACGGTATGGACCGGCCCGATCAGCCCGCCCCACCGACGTGGCTCACCAGGGCCGATGCAGCATCTGCCGGCCGCCCGCCATTTCGCGCGTGGTGAGGAGGTGGGACGTTTCAATATGGGATCGACCGTCATTCTGGTAGCCGCGCCCGGTGTTCTGCGATGGTCCGAAGACTTGCAGCCCGGCAGAACGGTACGCATGGGTGAGGCGATCGGGGACTAAGATGAACCTAATTCGGCCTCTGATCGTCTAAGACGTATCCCGACGGAATTCCTCATGCCCACTCCCGTACTGCGCTCGCTCGTGCTCTCCGGCATTCTGGCCATCGGCCTGCCCCTTGTGCATGCCCAGAACGAGCTGCCCGCCACCCTGATCGATCTGCCGCAGATCGGGGAGCCGGCTGATAGCGCAATGTCGCCGATGGAAGAGCGCAGGCTGGGAAACGAGATCGTCTCCCAGCTGTATGCCTATGACTATATCGACGAGGATGCAGAGCTCACCGACTACGTTGCTCGCATGGGCTGGCGCCTGGCGGCTTCCTCAGGCGTCAGCACGCCGGATCTCCGCTTCTTCGTGATTGCCGACGATCGCATCAATGCCTTCGCATTGCCCGGCGGGTTCATCGGCATGAACCGCGGATTGTTGCTCGCAGCGAAACGGGAAAGTGAAGTCGCCGGAGTCATGGGCCACGAACTTGCCCACGTTACACAACGACACATCGCGCGCACCCAGGAAGGCACACAGACCGCCACCCTGGCCACTTGGGCGGCGGTACTCGCCGCCATCATCGCGGGCTCCGCCGATCCCGACCTGGTGATCGGCGCCCTCTCGCTCGGCCAGGCCATCAATTATCAGCGGCAGGTGAATTACACCCGAGCCCACGAACTGGAAGCCGATCGCATCGGCATCCAGACCCTCGCGCGCGCAGGCTACGACCCGCAAGGCATGGCCAGCTTTTTCGGTACGCTGGAACAGCAGAGCCGTCTCTACGGCAGCGGTCTCCCCGAGTTTCTGCGCACTCACCCGCTCAACACCACCCGTGTCTCCGAAGCCAAGGCGCGGGCTTCCGAGATGCCGCAGATCGACTACGAGGACAGCATCGAGTTTGGCCTGATGCAGGCGCGTGCGCGCGTGCGCAGTTTCAGCCGGCCGAGTCAGGCATTGGCGTACTACAGTCAGTCACTGCGCGCAGGACAGGACACACCCGCCAACCGGTACGGCATGGCGCTGGCACAAGTCGGCCTCGGGCAGCCCGAAGCCGCACTTGCAAGCCTTGAGGCCGCCCTCGTGCATCACCCACGTCAGGTCAATCTGTTGCTGGCCCAGGGCGCAGCACTGCGGGCAGCGCATCAGACCGAGCAAGGGCTGGCAGCGTTGGACCGAACGCTCGGGCTTTACCCGCGGTATACCCCCGCCATATTTGCCTACGCCGAGGCCCTGATTGATGCGGACCGTGCTGCCGACGCACGCAAGATCCTGTTGGCGCATGAGCAGTCACTTGGCAAGCATGTCCAGACCTATCGGATGCTTGCCGAAGCGGCAGAGGAATCCGGTGATTTCGCCGAGGCTGCCTATCAGATGGGAACCTACCTCGCCGTCCGCGGCGACTACGGCAGCGCTCTGGCCCAGTTGGATGCCGGGTTGCGACTGAAAGAGATCGACGCGCAGTCGCGCGCACGGTTGGCGGCCAAACGCAAGGAGGTCCGCGATGCCTTGCCGCGGAACTGGCGTCCGCCACAGGCCCAGCGGCGAGCGGTCGGCGTCAGTGCGCCTCCAGCTGCGGCCTTCAAGGCGGTCGCAGACTGACGCCTAGGCCAGGCCCTGTTCGGACAGCCAGGCATGGCTGTCGATCAGCATTTCCGATAACGGTCGCGCCCGATACCCCAACTCGCGTTCCGCCAAACGGCTGTGGCAATAGAAGTTCTGTGACAGCAGTGCCACCGCTTCGCGGGTGATATCAGGCTCCCGCCGAAACAGCACGGCGGCCATCTCTTCGAGCTGCGCATAGCGTTGCAGCATCGCAGGCGGTACGGTCCACACCCGGCGTCTGACCCGTAGTTCCTCGGCGATCGCCCGGACCAGCCCAACGTAGGTGGTCGGCGCACCGCCCAGCAGATAGTTCTGCCCCACCCGCCCGTGTTCGGCGGCAGCCACCATCGCACGCGCTACCTCTGAGGCGTGACAGAAGCTACCGCCACCCGGCGGCATGGCAGCAGTACGGTGCTGCCGAACCAGGCGGAACATGCGCGCCCAGTTACTGAGATCGTAGCGTCCCATGGTGTTGCTGGGATTGACGATCACCGCGGCCAGACCGGCGCTGATGCCACGCCTCACTTCGCGCTCGGCGAGCGCCTTGCTGCGCACATAGTAGATAGGCGAACCGCTGCCGCGGGTCGGCGTATCTTCGCTGATGGTGCCGCCGTGCAGGCCGTAAGCCACGATGCTCGACAGGTGGACCAACCGCTGCGCCCGCGCCGCCAATGCAGCACGAACCACGTTGCGGGTGCCCTTGACGTTGACCCGCATCTGCTCGGCACGCACACGGGACCACAGCCGGGTGTTTCCGGCGACATGGAAGACGGCATCCACCCCCTCGGGAATACAGTGCTGAAGGCTGCGAGCATCGGTGATGTCGCCTTCGACGCGATCCACGCCCCAGTGGTCCAGCAATCGGACATCCGAGCCCCGCCGGTGCAGGGCAATCACCCGCCAGCCCTCGCCGTGGAGATGCTCGATCAGGTTGAGGCCGATGAACCCCGTCGCCCCGGTCACGAACGCGGTCTTCGCCACGTCTTTCTCCTCCTCTACGCCGGTGCCGCGAAGAGCGCGTCACCTCGACACGCTCATTATCGGAATCAGTGTAGCAGCCTGCGGCCAGTCCACTGAACCGGCGACTTCGCATCCCGATCACCGCGCCAGTCGGGATTCGGTGCCAGGAGCAAAGCGCAACAATGGTGGTTCTACTGCAAGTATTGGCGATGACGCAGCGCGCTCGGGTGGCGTGGTCAGCCGGAGGGGAATGTCATGGGATCAGTGGGCTAGGCCTCGAAGCGGTCACTCACACGTTGGATGCTGCCCCACTGCCGGCAGGCAGGGCATTGCCAGAACCGGTTGCGCGGGGTGAACCCGCACTGCTCACAGACGAACCCGGGCGCACCGCGCTCCATTGCCTCAAGCGCACCCTTGAGTGCCAGGGCGGCGTCGCTCAAGCCGGCTGCCTGTACTGCTTCGCGAGGCCCCATGGTGCCCAGAAAGGCTTTCAATACGGTTCGTGACGGGTGCGTCTTCAGGCCCTCCGCCAGCATCGGCAGCGGGTCCTCGCCCTGCCGCTCAGCACGTTGCGCCAGGGTCACCACCAAGGCGGGCGCATCGCAGGATTTGGCGATGTCCGCCAGCATTTCGTCACGCAGGCGCGGGTCCCCGATCTGTTCCAGTACCGTCTCGAGACTGGGCAGCAGGTCGACCACGTAGCGGCCGTCGACTTCCAAGGCAGTGCGGTAGCCTTCGGCAGCGGCTCGCAAGTCGCCCGCCGCCTCGGCAATACGCCCCAGCAACCACCGGGGACGGACCGCACGCGAATCGTCACGCAGCGCCTTTCGTGCCAGTTGAGCCGCCTGCTCGAACTGGCTGTCGGTCAGGGCCTGCTCGGCCATCTCGCAGCGATAGTGCGCAATCCGGGGACGGCAGCTGGCGCCTTGCAGAGCCTCGAGCTGCCGTGCGAGCTGAACCGCACCCTCCCAGTCTTGCCCCTGCTCGGCCACAGTGAGTAATTCCTGCACGGCTGCACTGGCTTGAGGGCCGTGACCCGCCGCAAGGCTGCGCCAGACGGCCTCAGCCTGGTCCATCAGGCCCGCCTGTTGATAGTCCTCGGCAAGCTCGAGATATGCGGCGTCGCGTTGATCAGGGGCGATGTCGGTGCGTTCCGACAAAGCCTTGTGCAATGCCAGGGCCTGATCGACCTCTCCGCGACGCCGGAACACCGTACCCAGACTGAGTTGCAGCTCTGGGTTGTCGGTCACCAACTCCGCGTTCTCCGGAGGCGGCGTTGCCTCTCCCATAGGGTCGAGTTCCGGCGCCCTGCGGGACAGGGCCCAGCCGAGCGCCATACCCAATGGCAACAATAACCAAGTGGTCAGACCGTCCAGCACGGCTCAGTCCGCGGGTCTGTTGTCGCTGGCGATGGGCAGGTTGCGCAGATTACGCAGTTCGGTCTCCATGTGCTCAAGCTGACGCTGCAGCCGACGCTGGTGAAGCCGCAAACCGACAATGCGCCAGCCCAACAGGAAGGCCGAGGCCATTACCCCCAACGCGAATCCGAGCGCGAGCAACGCAATCAGCGGCCAGGTCACTTCGCCAAACAGGTAGTCGAAGCGCACAGGGGCGGCGTTGTAAAATCCCAGCACCGCGCCGAGCAGAACACACAGACCGAGTGCCGCCAGCAGAATCAGCCGGCTCATTCGACCCCCTGCGGCAGGCCGCTGCCGGCTCCGGCGTTGACGCGTTCACGCATTTCCTTGCCGGGCTTGAAATGCGGCACGCGCTTGGGCGGTATCTGCACCGGCTCGCCGGTTTTGGGGTTGCGGCCAACGCGCTCGGGCCGGTGATGCAGCGAAAAACTGCCAAAGCCCCGGATCTCCACCCGGTCATCCCGGGCCAGCGCCAGGCTGATCTTGTCGAGCACCAATTTCACCGCCAGCTCCACATCCTTCTGCATCAGATGAGGTTGGCGCGCCGCGAGCATTTCAATGAGTTCGGATTTGGTCATCAGCGCTTCGACAGGAGCAACGGACCCCAGCCTCGTTAGAGGCACACTTGGCCCGACAAAGTTTATTAACTGATTGTTTTAACAGAACAATACACAAAAAGAAAGGCCGCGCAGTGCGCGGCCTTTGCAGGACCCCAGAAAGGGTCAGTTGTTGCCCAACTGATCCTTCAGCAGGTCGCCCAGGCTGGTCTTGCCGGTGGAAGCATTGCGGCTGTATTCCGCCACCACTTCGGCTTCTTCCTGGATTTCCTTCTCGCGGACCGACAGCATGATGGTGCGGCTCTTGCGGTCGACACCAATGAAGCGGGCTTCGAGGGTATCGCCTTCCTTGAGCACCTTGGTGGCATCTTCCACCCGCTCACGAGACAGGTCGTTGGCCTTGATGTAGCCCTCGACACCGTCCCCAAGGTCGATGACCGCACCGCGCTGATCCACCGTGGTGACCGTGCCAGAGACGATCTCGCCCTTGGTGTTGTCGGCGATGAAGGCTGCCAGCGGATCGGAGCTGACCTGCTTGACGCCCAGAGAGATGCGCTCGCGCGAACCGTCGATGGCCAGAACCACCGCCTCGACTTCCTGACCCTTGGAGTAGCGACGCACAGCCACTTCGCCCGGCTCGTTCCAGTCCAGGTCGGAAAGGTGCACGAGCCCGTCGATGCCACCGGGCAGGCCGATGAAGATGCCGAAGTCGGTGATCGACTTGATGGCACCGCGCACGCGGTCGCCCTTCTGGTGGTTCTGGGAGAATTCTTCCCAGGGGTTCACGCGGCACTGCTTCATGCCCAGCGAGATACGGCGGCGCTCGCCGTCGATGTCGAGAATCATGACTTCGACCTCGTCGCCGATCTGCACGACCTTGGCCGGATTGACGTTCTTGTTGGTCCAGTCCATTTCGGACACGTGGACCAGGCCTTCGACGCCCGGCTCGATCTCGACGAAGCAGCCGTAGTCCGTGATGTTGGTAACCTTGCCGAACAGGCGGGTCTTTTCCGGATAACGACGGCCGATATCTTCCCAGGGATCCGCGCCCAGCTGCTTCAGGCCGAGGCTGACGCGACGGCGCTCGCGGTCGTACTTGAGCACCTTGACTTCAATTTCTTCACCCACCGTCACGACTTCCGCCGGATCCTTGACCCGCTTCCAGGTCATGTCGGTGATGTGCAGCAGGCCGTCGATGCCGCCGAGATCGACGAAGGCGCCGTACTCGACCAGATTCTTGACGATGCCCTTGAGCACCACGCCTTCCTGCAGGGTTTCCAAAAGCTGCTCGCGCTCGGCGCTGTACTCAGCCTCGAGCACTTCGCGGCGGGAGACCACCACGTTATTACGCAGCTTGTCGAGCTTGATGACCTTGAACTCGAGGGGCTTGCCTTCGAGGTAGGCGGTATCGCGCACCGGGCGCACGTCCACCAGCGAACCCGGAAGGAACGCGCGGACCGTGCCGATGTCGACGGTGAAACCACCCTTGACCTTGCCGGTGATGATCCCGATAACGGTGTCTTTCTGCTCGTGCGCCTTGGCCAGGCGTTCCCAGGTCTTGATGCGTTCCGCCTTCTCCTTGGAGAAGCGGGTCTCGCCGAAACCGTCTTCGAGGGTTTCCAGGGCAACCTCGACGGTATCACCGGTCTGGACCGTGATTTCACCGTCCACCTTGAACTCGTCGAGGGGGATGACGCCTTCGGACTTCAATCCGGCGTCCACAATGACCACATCGTTCTTCACATCCAGCACCAGCGCGTTGACGATGGTGCCGGCCTGCATCGATTGACCGGACTTCAGGCTGGCTTCAAACAGCTCAGCAAAACTTTCGCTCATGCAACTCTCGGTTATCTAATGGAACAACCGCCACCATCTTGAGGGCGGGCCTGTCTATGGAAAAAAGCCGGGCATCCTGCCTGGCCGCTACCGCACTGCGCGAGCTGTCAACAAAACGTTGATGCCGTCCATCACCTGGTCCGGCGTCAGATGCGTCGTATCGATCGTCACCGCGTCTTCCGCTGCCACCAGCGGCGCTGTTGCGCGCCCCCGGTCACGGCGATCTCGGGCCTCAATTTCGGCACAGAGATCGGCAAGTATAGCGTTCGTCCCCTGCGCCCTCAACTGCGCCAAACGTCGTTCGGCCCGGGCCTTGGGGCTGGCATCGAGGAAAATCTTCAGGATGGCATCCGGGAAGACCACCGTGCCCATGTCGCGACCATCTGCCACCAATCCGGGCGGCGCCCGGAAGGCCCGTTGGCGCGCCAGCAATGCCTCGCGGACGACGGGCGAACTGGCGATCTGCGAGGCCTTGCCGCCGGTGGACTCTTCACGCACCTGAAGGGTGACATCGCTGCCGTCAAGCCAGATGCGCTCACCCCCCCCTTCCGATTCATCGAAATGGATCGACAGGCCGGCGGCGAGACCCGCCACCCGGTCCACCTCGCTCAAGGGAACATTGCGATCTTCGGCAGCGAGCGCGAGCAGGCGGTACAGCGCGCCACTGTCGAGTCGATGCCATCCAAGCTGCCGCACCAGCGCCCGGGTGATCGTGCCCTTGCCGACGCCCGAAGGCCCATCAACGGCAATCACCGGGGGCGTCATGCGCTCAGGCATCGCGTTGTTCCCGCAACATCAGGCCGGTCTGGCGTGCCAACGCCGAAAACCCCGGGAACGAGGTATTGACGTTGGCGCAGTCGAGAATGGTGATCGGCTGTTCAGCCCGCAGTCCTGCCATGGCAAAGCTCATGGCCACCCGATGATCGCCATGCGCATCGACCACCCCACCTTGTAGTCGCCCACCGAGGATGCGGGCCCCGTCGGCCATCGCAATCGCCGACACGCCCAGGCGCCGCAGCCCGTCACACATGGTGGCAATGCGGTCCGATTCCTTGACCCGCAGCTCTTCGGCACCGGTGATCCGGGTTTCACCCCGCGCACACGCTGCCGCAACGAAAACGGCCGGAAATTCATCAATGGTCGCTGGCACCAGTGCCGGATCGACATCGATGCCGTGCAACACACTCCCCCGCACTCGCAGGTCCGCCAGGGTTTCGCCACCGGCCTGCCGCTCGTTGAGGACGTCGATGCGCGCACCCATGGCGCGCAACACATGGACAATGCCATCACGCGTGGGGTTGAGGCCGACTCCGGTCAGCGTGATGTCCGAGCCTGGCGCAATGGCCGCCCCCACCAGGAAGAACGCTGCAGATGAGATGTCGGCCGGCACCTGGATTGATGTCGCGCGCAGCGACTGCCCCCCCTCCAGTGCGGCGAAGCCCGCCTGCACATCAACGGTGACCCCGAAGGCACGCAGCATCCGCTCGGTGTGATCGCGGGAGGCTGCGGGTTCAGTCACCACCGTGCGCCCCTGGGCATACAACCCCGCCAGCAGGAGCGCGGACTTGACCTGGGCACTGGCCACTGGCGACGCATACTCCATACCCCTCAGCCCTGCCACCGGCAGGACGCGAAGGGGGGCACGCCCGCCCGGCTCGGACTCGATCTGAGCGCCCATGCGCTTGAGCGGCTCGATCACCCGCGCCATCGGTCGGCGTGACAGCGAGGCGTCTCCGGTCATGGTGCTGGGAAACCCCTGGGCGGCGAGCAGGCCGCTCATCAGGCGCATCGAGGTCCCCGAGTTCCCCAGGTCCAGCGGAGCCTCGGGCGCCTTGAGCCCCCGCAGGCCGACCCCGGTGACGCGAAGGTGGGTTTCCGCCAGACGCTCGATGGTGACCCCCATCTGCTGGAACGCCCGCATCGTGCACAGGCAATCCTCTCCGGTCAGAAAGCCGGTGATCTCGGTCACTCCCTCCGCCAACGCGGCGAGCATCACGGCACGGTGGGAGATCGACTTGTCACCGGGCACCTGAACCGAGCCCTGCAATCGACCGCCGGGTTGAATCGAGTAACGAAGCGAAACAGACGCGGACATGAAATCCTCGAGAGGTAAAACGGAATACGGGGCAGCTATTCGATTTCGGACAGATGTCGTTCGCGTGCGCGCCGCGCGCGCTCGAAGACCACCTGCAGTCCCGCCCAGTCATCCGCCTGCAGCAACTGCAACAGGTGCTGGAGTTCCGCGATCTGCTGCTGCAGCAGATCGCGAACCGGGCCTGCGTTGGCGCGGATGATGTCGTGCCACATGGCGGGCGAACTGGATGCAATGCGGGTGAAGTCGCGGAACCCTCCCCCGGCATTCGGGAAGAGGTCATCCGCATCGTCCCGGCGGGCCAGCATGTCGACAAAGCTGTAGGCAAGCAGATGCGGAAAATGTGACGTGGCGGCAAAGATGGCGTCGTGGCGGGCCGCATCCATCTGCACCACCCGCGCGCCAACCGACTGCCACATTGCGACCACCTGCTCGCAGGCCCCGGGCGCCTGCCTGTCGTGGGGCGTCAGGATCACCCGCCGTCCCCGGAACAGCTCGGGAAAGGCGTGCGCCACGCCGCTCTTCTCGGTGCCCGCGATCGGATGACCGGGCACGAACCAGTCCGGCAGTTCGCCGAGCAGTCGTCGAATATCGGCGAGTACAGAGCCCTTGGTGCTGCCGACGTCCGTGACCACGGTGCCCGGGCGCAAGCCCGCGCGACAGTCCCCGAGGGCTTCTGCGGTATGCAGCACCGGGACGGCAATGACCACCAGACTGGCATCGGCCACCGCCGCCGCGGCCGTCGGACAGACCCGGTCCACCACGCCCAGCTTCAAACCCGCCTCACCTTGCCGCGGATCGGGATCGAACGCACTGATGCGCCCCACGCCACCGCTGGCACGAAGCGCGCGTGCGAGCGAACCGCCAATCAGCCCCAGCCCGAGGATGGCAAGGTGATCGATCACGTCAGCACGGTTTCCAGCGCCGCAAGGAAGCGATCGTTCTCACGCTCGGTGCCGATGCTCACGCGCAGAAAGTTCGCCAGTCCGTAGCTGGCCATCGGACGCACGATGACACCCTGTTCCAGCAGCCCCTGATGAACCGGCTTGGCATCCCGCCCGAAATCGATCGCGAGAAAGTTGGCCTGAGACGGCAGCACGCGGAGACCACGCGCGGTGCAGGCCTGCGCCAGCCGGGTCCGCTCGCGGTCATTGAGCGCCACCGACGTCGCCATGTGGGCCTGATCCGCCAGTGCCGCCTGGGCCGCCACCAATGCCAGACTGTTGAGGTTGAACGGCTGCCGCACGCGATTGAGCAGGTCCGCCACGGTTGGGCTCGACAGCGCATAACCCGCGCGCAGCCCCGCCAGGCCGTAGGCCTTGGAGAAGGTCCGGCACACCACCAGGTTGGGGAAGCGTTTCAGCCATGCGCGCGAATCGCCCCGCAGCGCAGGCGCCATATAGTCGTAGTAGGCCTCGTCATACGCCACGATCACATGCGGCGGCACGGTTTCCAGAAAGGCCTCGACGGCTGCTGCCGACAGCGAGGTGCCAGTCGGGTTGTTGGGGTTGGCGATGAATACCAGGCTGATGTCCTGACGCGCCTCCAGCGCCTCGGAAAAGGCCTTGAGATCATGGCCATACGGCTGTGCATCGTCTGCCGGGCGGGCCGCTACCTCCACCGCCTCGGCACCCTGGGACTGGGCGACCAGCGGATAGACCGCAAACGCATGACGGGAGAACAGCACTGCTCTGCCCGGCCCCGCATAAATGCGCCCCAGAAACTCAAGGATGTCATTCGAGCCATTGCCGAGCGTGATGCATTCGGGATCGATCTGGTGATACGTGCCGATGGCCTGCTTCAGTCGATACCCGCTGCCATCCGGGTACAGCGCCAGATTGCCGTCGAGCGCCGCCCGCAGGGCCTCGGTAACCTTCGGGGACGGGCCCAGAGGATTTTCGTTGCTCGCCAGTTTCACCACATCGGCCAGCCCCAGGCGCCGCTGCAGTTCCTCGATCGGCATGCCGGGCGAATAGGCTTCCAGCCCCAGGATGCCGGGCAAGGCATTGCGAGTCAGCTCGGGGTTCATCACAGCACGGCCTTTGGGTAGGAGCCCAGAATCTTGAAGAAGGCAGCATCGGCCTGCACGGCGTCCAATGCCGAACGCACGGGGGCATCCTGCAGGTGGCCGGCAAAATCGATGAAAAAGAAGTAGTCCTGAATCGGCGCACCCTTCATCGGCCGGGATTCGATGCGTGTCAGATCCAGCCCGATGTCGGCAAATGGCTGCAGCAACCGGAACAACGCTCCCGGTTGATTGCGATGAGACGACAGCACCAGACTGGTGATATCGGCGCCGGTGCGCCCGGGCGACTGCTTGCCGATGACCAGAAAGCGCGTCGTATTGCTGGGGTCATCCTCGATATTACTGGCCAAGATCGACAGCGCGTAAAGACGTGCAGCCGGCAGCCCCGCGATTGCGGCACCACCGTGCTCGGCCACGATGCGCGCGGCTTCGCCATTGCTGGCAACGGCTTCGCGCTCCGCCTTGGGCAGGCGTGCGTCCAGCCACTTGCGGCACTGCGCAAACGACTGCGGATGGGCATAGACCGTCTTGATGTCCTCGGCGCGGGCTTCACGCGACAGCAGATGGTGATGTACCGGCAACGTGACCTCACCGCAGATGGTGAGGTGGGTGTGCACCAGCGCATCGAGCGTGTGACTGACAATGCCGCCAATGGAGTTTTCCACCGGCACCACACCGTAGTCCGCCGCGCCGCTCTCGACGTCGCGGAAGATTTCGTCAATGGCCGCCAGCGGGCGGGCCGTCACGGCATCACCAAACGCCTTCGCGACCGCCGCTTGGGTGTAGGTCCCTTCCGGCCCCAGATACGCCACGGTAAGCGGCGACTCCAAGGACAGACAGGCGGACATCACCTCGCGCATCAGCCGGGCGATGGTGTCGTCGGTCAGCGGCCCGGTGTTGCGTGCAATCGCGGCACGCAGCACCTCCGCCTCCCGGGCGGGGCGGTAGTGATCACCGCTGTCGCCTGCGCGCTGTTTGATCAGCGCCACCTGCTGGGCGATGCGCGCGCGCTGGCTGATGAGCGTCTGAATCTGCTCATCCAGCGCATCGATGTGGGCGCGGGCATCCTGAAGCGTCTCGGGCATCATCTGGGGTACCGACAACACGAAAAAAGGGCGCGCCAGTGTACCGGCGCGCCCCGAGGATTGCCTGTCCTGACCTAACCGGCGATCACGCGCACATTCAGCACGCCCTTGATGGCGCCCAGCTCCTGCAGCGCGCCCTCCGGCACATCACTGTCGAGGTCGACTAGGGTGTAGGCCAGATCGCCACGCGACTTGTTCAGCAGGTCGGCGATGTTGAGATTGGCCTTGGCCAAGGCGGACGAGATCTGCCCCACCATGTTGGGCACGTTCTCGTTGACAATGGCCAGGCGGGTCTTGCCCGGCAGCAGCGGCATCACCGCCTCCGGAAAATTCACCGAATTGCGGATGTTGCCGGACTCCAGGAAGTCGCGAAGCTGGTCCGCCACCATTACCGCACAGTTGTCTTCGGCCTCGCCGGTCGAGGCGCCGAGATGGGGCAACGCCACCACCCGCGGATGGGATTTGAGCGCGTTGGACGGGAAGTCGCAGACATAGGCATGTGCCTGACCGGCGTTGAGGGCTTCGAGCATGGCGGCCTCGTCAACGATGCCGGCACGCGCAAAGTTGAGCACCACGGCCTGCTTCTTCATCAGCTTCAGGCGGTCGGCATTGATCAGCCCGCGGGTCGCATCGATCAGCGGCACATGCACCGACACGAACTGCGACCGCGCCAGCAGGTCATCAACCGACAGGGCCTGACGAACGCGCGAATCCAGGCGCCAGGCATTGTTCACCGTCATGGCGGGGTCGTATCCCCAGACATCCATACCCAGCTCGACAGCGGCGTTGGCGAGCTTCACACCGATTGCACCCAGGCCAATGACACCCAGGCTGCGGCCGGGCAGCTCGAAGCCGACAAATTTCTTCTTGCCGGCTTCGACGGCCTCGTGCATCGCCTTGTCGTCACCCTCGAGCTTGCGGACGAAATCCAGCGCCGGCCCGATGTTGCGGGCCGCCAGCAGCATGCCGGCCAGCACCAGTTCCTTCACTGCATTGGCGTTGGCGCCGGGGGCGTTGAAAACCGGCACCCCGCGCTGGCTCATGGCGGCGACGGGAATATTGTTGGTGCCGGCACCGGCACGGCCGATGGCCTTGACGCTGGCCGGGATCTCCAGCTTGTGCATGTCGGCAGAGCGCACCATGACAGCGTCCGGCTGGGCGATATCGGAGGCTACCTCATACAGCTCGCGCGGCAGCCGGTTGAGCCCCTGAACGGAAATATTGTTGAGCGTTTGAACCTTAAACATTTCTATTACCTTTAATACGTTAGCCGTTTGTCTTGACAAACTGCTTCATGTAATCGATGAGGGCATCCACACCCGCTTCAGGCATGGCGTTGTAGATCGAGGCCCGCATGCCGCCCACCGCACGGTGACCCTTGAGACCCGACAGGCCAGCCGCCTTCGCCCCCTGCAGGAAGTCACCGTCCTTGCCGGCATCCGCCAGGGTGAACGGAATGTTCATCCACGAACGACACGCCGGGTCGACCGGGTTGGTATAGAAGGGCTCGCCGTCGATGTAGGCGTACAGCTTGGCGGCCTTGCGCTGATTGATCTCGGCCATCGCCTCCAGGCCGCCCTGGTCCAGCAGGTGCTTGAACACCAGCCCGGCCATGTACCAGGCAAAGGTGGGCGGCGTGTTCAGCATGGAGTCGCTGGCAGCCTGCTCGGCATAGTTGAAGATCGGCGGCAGCTCCGGCGTGGTCTTGCCGATCAGGTCGTCACGGACGATGACGATCGTCAGGCCCGCGGGCCCGATGTTCTTCTGTGCGCCGGCGTAGATCAATCCGTACTTCGACACATCGACCGGGCGCGACAGGATGGTCGAGCTGAAGTCGCCCACCAGCGGCACATCGCCCACATCCGGTGTTTCCAGGAATTCCACGCCATGAATGGTTTCGTTGGGCGTGATGTGTACATAGGCGGCGTCGGGATTCAGCTTCCAGCTGCCGCGCTCGGGAATGGTGGTGAACTTCTGCTCTTCGCTGCTCGCCGCCACGTTCACGCTGCAGAACGCCTTGGCCGCCTTGGCCGCCTTCTTGCCCCAATCGCCAGTGAGCACGTAATCCGCGCGCGATTTCCCTGCCAGCAGGTTCTGCGGAATGAACGAGAACTGGGCGGTCGCCCCGCCCTGCAGGAACAGCACCTTGTAGTTATCCGGGATCTTCATCAAGGCGCGCAGATCGGCCTCAGCCGCGGCCGCCACAGCCATGAACGGCTTGTCACGGTGGGACATTTCCATGACCCCCATGCCTTCACCGCGGAAGTTCAACAGCTCGTCACGCACCTGCTCGAGCACAGCGGCCGGAAGGGTCGCCGGACCTGCGGAGAAGTTAAAAATTCTGCTCATGGATCAATCCTTTAACAAAAAGAGTGAAAGCTTTACATTAAGTCCAGTGCTGCAGATCAAGCTGCGGCACACGGGAAAACAACGCGGTTCTTGGGGTCACCAGGGTGGCCTGATGCGCCAGGGCGGTCGCGGCCACCAGCAAATCCATCGGGGGCAAGGGCTCACCCGACTGATGCAGGTACGCGCCAAGAGTGCCGGCCTGTTGCGCGCAGGCCGCATCGAAATCCAGCACCCGCACGGTGGCCAGCAACTCTTTCAGCAACTTGCCGTGCCGGCTGTTGATACGGGGCTGACTGCGCAGCGCCGCCTCGACCTCGACCTGGCTGATCATCGACAGCGCCACCTCATCCGGTTTCAGCGCAGACAGACGCATGACCACCGGCAGGCGACCTTTGACCGCGGCAATCAGGGTTTCGGCGTCCAGCAGCTTCATTACCAGCGCACCGCCTCAGCCTGCCCCAGCGCCTGCCGCCAGGCCTGTACGTCCAGGGTGTCGTCGTCCAGCGCAGGCGCCGGATTACGAAAATGGTTGCGTAAGGCCTCGGGCCAATCGCGCGCTTCGTTGCGGTCCAGCCACTCCTGAATGGCGGTCACGATGAGCCGATTGCGGGTCAGCCCCTCGCGATCGACTGCCGCTTGCAGCCGCACCAGGGTGGCCTCGTCGATGTGGACGCTGAAGTTCATGGTACTCCTAACAGGTGCTGTTAGGTTAGACGCATCTCGGCCGCTCCGCAAGGGGTGCAAGTGCATTCGCACCCATCAGCAGCGGGCACAGCCGGCCTGCACCGCCCATACGACAGGCAGCGTGCGCAAAGGCGCAGCGAGGTTCAGCGAATGCGGGAGGGACCGAAGGGGCGCTCGACACCCCGCAGGTGACGGGCAACCGACACCTTCTGATTGGGGTTGCCCATGAGGCGGCGCTGGAGTTTGCGCTCGGCGGACAGCCCGACCTCGGCCTCGAGGTCCCAGGCCCGGTTGAACAAACGTTTGGTGGCGGCAACTGCATCCGGTGAGCGCGTCATCACCGATTCGATCCAGCGTTGCGCAGCCGCTTCTGGATCCGCAGCCACTTCGGTCACCAACCCAAGCGCGCGAGCCTCTTCGCCACTGACGATGCGGCCGGTCATCACCAGGTCCATCACCACGTCCCGGGGCAGCAGGCCCTTCAATGTGGTTGTCGCGCCCATATCGGGCACCAGCCCCCATTTCGACTCCATGAGCGACAGGCGGGCGTCGGGCGTGGCAAAACGCAGGTCTGCCCCCAACGCCAGCTGCACCCCGGCGCCAAAACAATTGCCGCGAATCGCCGCCACCACCGGCACCGGCAATTCACGCCAACGCAGGTTGACGGCCTGAAAACGATTGCGAAACGGCCACCACAGCTGAGAAAACGCCAGCAGCGCCCGCCCCTTCTGGGACAACACGGACTTGAAGTCCAGGCCGGCGCAAAAACTGGGGCCGTCGCCGCGCAACACCACGGCACGTAGCCCGCGCATCCGCTTGAGCGCCTTCGCAGCCGCGAGCAGCCCGTCCATCATGTCGAGATCGAAGCCGTTGTGCTTGTCAGGGCGGGTCAGTGAGACCACAGCAACACCGGCCTCATCCACCTCCATGCGGACGCGATCATGAAACTGGCGACTGTGCATCTCAGTCCTCCTGACCGTCCGCCGCCGGCGCGGCGTCATCCCCTTCCAGCACCTCGTCGTCCTCCTCATCATCGGCCGCGAACCGGTCGATGCCGACGATGGCATCCCCCGCATCCGGCCGCATGATGCGAACACCCTGGGTGTTGCGCCCGGCAATGCGCACCTCTGCCGCACGCGTACGAATCAGCGTGCCAGCCTCGGTAATCAGCATGATCTGGTGACTATCGTCCACCGCGACCGCACCGACCAGATCGCCGGATTTGTCCGCCAGCGCCTGTGCAATCACGCCCTGACCGCCACGACCGCGCAACGGGAATTGATCGATCGGCGTGCGCTTGCCGAAGCCCTGGCCGGAAACCGTCAGAACGTCGAAGCCCGATTCCCCCACGATCATGGCGATCACGCGGGCCGGCAGCGCGCTGGGACTGTCGTCAGCCTCATCGGCACCCTCTCCGGCAACCGCAACATCGTCCCCGTCGCCGCCAACGCGCACCAGGCGCATGCCCCGCACCCCGGTGGCACCCCGCCCCATGCTGCGGACATCGCCTTCCTTGAAACGGATCACCCGCCCGGCATCGCTGAACAGCAGGATGTGATCTTCGCCGGAGGTCAGCGCCACACCGATCAGCTCGTCATCCATCCGCAGGTCGACCGCGATGATGCCGTTGCTGCGTACGTTCTGGAACGCCTCCAGCGGCGTCTTCTTGACCGTGCCGCGGCGGGTGGCCATGAACACGTAACGACCGTCCTCGAAAGACTTGATGGCCAGCACCGCGTTGACCTTCTCACCCTGCTCCAGCGGCAGCAGGTTGTTGAACGGCTTGCCACGTGATCCGCGCGAGCCGCTGGGCAGCTCGAACACGCGCAACTTGTAGCACTTGCCGCGCGAGCTGAAGCACAGCAGGGTGTCATGGGAATGCGCCACCCACAGGCGGTCGACGAAGTCCTCGCCCTTGTTGACGGTGGCCATGCGGCCACGGCCGCCACGCTTCTGCGCCTGATACTCCTCCAGCGGCAGCGCCTTCACATAGCCCTCATGCGACAGGGTCACCACCATGTCCTGCGGCGTGATGAGGTCCTCGCGGGCGATGTTGAGGGCGGCGTCGGTGATCTCGGTGCGGCGGGCATTGCCGAAGTTGTCGCGCACTTCGATCAGCTCGTCGCGGATCACCGACAGCAGCCGCGGCTCGGAACCGAGAATGTCGAGGTAGTCGAGAATCGACTCCAGCAGGGTGCGGAACTCGTCGTGAATCTTGTCCTGTTCGAGGCCGGTCAGTCGCTGCAGGCGCAGTTCGAGGATGGCCTGAGCCTGCGCTTCGGAGAGGCGATATGCAGGATCGGGGTCGGCGCCGGTGATGACACCGAAGTCACGCGCCAGCCCTTCCGGACGCGAGGCATCGGCGCCGCCACGCTCCAGCATGGCCAGCACCGGCCCGGGCTGCCAAAGGCGGCCCATCAAACCCTGCTTGGCCTCGGCTGCGGTCGGCGAACGGCGGATCAGCTCGATCACCGCATCGATGTTGGCCAGCGCAACGGTCAGCCCTTCCAGCACGTGGGCCCGCTCACGCGCCTTGCGCAGCAGGTAGCGGGTGCGGCGGGTCACCACTTCGCGGCGGTGGCGGATGAAGATGCCCAGCAGATCCTTCAGCGACAGCAAACGGGGCTGCCCCTGGTCCAGCGCCACCATGTTGATGCCGAACACGGTCTGCAACTGGGTGTTCTGGTAGAGGTTGTTGAGCACCACGTCGGCGTTCTCGCCGCGCTTCAGCTCGATGTACATGCGCGTGCCGTCCTTGTCGGATTCGTCACGCAGTTCAGCGATGCCCTCCAGCCGCTTTTCCTTGACCAGCTCGGCAATCTTTTCCAGCAGCCGGGCCTTGTTCACCTGATAGGGCAACTCGGTGACGATGATCGCCTGCTTGTCGTTGCCGACCGGCTCGGTGTGCGTTCGGGCACGCAGCACAATCCGTCCACGGCCGGTGGTGTAGGCATCCACCAGCCCGTGCGCATCCAACATCAGACCGGCCGTCGGGAAGTCCGGCGCCGGGATGTGCTGCATCAGCTCGGGAATGCCGAGATCGGGGTTGTCGATCAGCGCCACGCAGCCGTCGATGACCTCGCCGAGGTTGTGCGGCGGAATGTTGGTGGCCATCCCCACTGCGATACCGGCACTGCCATTGACCAGCAGGTGCGGAATGCGTGTCGGCAGCACGGCCGGCTCATTCTCGGAGCCATCGTAGTTGGGCACGAAATCGACGGTGTCCTTGTCGATGTCGGCCAGCAGCTCGTGCGCGAGCTTGGACATGCGCACTTCGGTGTACCGCATGGCGGCCGGCGCATCACCGTCAATGCTGCCGAAGTTGCCCTGCCCGTCCACCAGCACGTAGCGCATCGAAAACGGCTGCGCCATGCGGACGATGGCGTCGTAGACCGACGAATCGCCATGAGGGTGATACTTACCGATGACATCCCCGACCACACGGGCAGACTTCTTGTACGGCTTGTTGTGGTCGTTGCCCAGCTCCTTCATCGCGTACAGGACGCGGCGATGGACCGGCTTGAGCCCATCGCGGGCATCGGGCAGCGCCCGTCCCACGATCACGCTCATCGCGTAGTCAAGATAGGACCGCCGCATCTCGTCTTCGAGATTGACGGACAGCACCTCCTTCGCAAACTCACTCATGCGGTCGCCTCAATAAAACGGCCCCCGGTAAACCGGGGGCGTTGGCTTGTGATTTTTTGACCACAAATAATAACACGAACAGGTGCTTGCGCACCGTCGGGTGCACTCAACCCAACAGCATTCGCAGCCCTTCTGCATCGGGCTTGTGGCACACCCCGCGCTCACAGACGATGGCATCGATCAGGGCGGCCGGCGTGATGTCGAAAACCGGGTTGAAAGCCGCCACGCCAGCGGGGGCGATGGGGGTGCCGAACAGCTGCGTCAGCTCCTCCGCGCCGCGCTGCTCAATGGGAATCTCGGCGCCGGAGGGGCACCCCAGATCGAAGGTGCCGCTGGGGGCGACCACCATCATCCGGGCCCCCAGGGCGCGAGCGACAATCGCCAGTGTGCAGGTGCCGATCTTGTTGGCCGTATCGCCGTTGGCAGCGATGCGATCAGCGCCCACGATGACCCAGTCAATGCCCTCGGCCCGCATCAACTCGGCCACCGCGGCATCTGCCACAAGCCGCGCCGGAATCGCCTCCTGCTGCAGCTCCCACGCGGTCAGCCGCGCGCCCTGCAACCACGGACGGGTCTCGGTGTTGTAGACCGAGGACAGTCGCCCCTCGCGCCAGGCGGTACGAATCACACCCAGTGCGGTGCCGTGACCGGCGGTGGCCAGCGCACCCGTGTTGCAGTGTGTCAGCACCCGGCTTCCCGGGCGGATCAGGTCGGCGCCATGACGGGCCATCTCGTGGTTCTGGCGCAGGTCCTCCTCGAAAATCGCCTCAGCCTCGGCCCTCAGCCGATCGGCATCCCGTGCCCCCAGCGCCCGCATTCGCGCCAGCGCCCATCGCAGGTTCACGGCGGTGGGACGGGCGGCATGAAGGCGGTCCGCCGTGGCAGACAGGTCCTGCCCCGCCTGGGCGGCGAGCACCATGCCGAAGGCCGCCGCAATACCGATGGCCGGCGCGCCACGCACCGCCATCTCATGAATGGCCGTCGCCACCGCACCGGCATCGCGGCACTCGATCCACTCGATGCGATGGGGCAACGCTCGTTGATCCAGGACCCGCAAGTGGTCCTGCTGCCAGATCAGGGGTTGGACTGCGGCGCTCACGCTTGGGGGCTCCGTTACACTGGGGAAACCCCATTGTAGGACGCCTGTTGTGCAAGAGATCGATCTGCTGGTGACCGCCGACCACCTGATTCCGGTCGAACCGGCCGGTGTGGTGATCGAAGACGGCGCCATGGCCGTACACGAGGGGCGCATCGTGGCACTGATGCTGCGCTCCGAGGCCGACAAGATGTTCGCCCCCCGCGAGCGACTCGACCTGCCCGGCCACGTGGTGATGCCGGGGCTGATCAATGCCCATTCCCACGCTGCGATGAGCCTGATGCGGGGGTTGGCAGACGACCTGCCGCTGATGGACTGGCTGCAGCAGCACATCTGGCCCGTGGAGGGGACGCACGTATCTGAGGCCTTCTGCGCCGATGGCGTCCAGTTGGCGATGCTGGAGATGGTCCGAGGCGGCACCACCTGTTTCAACGACATGTATTTCTTTCCCGACATCACGGCGCGGGAGGTGGATCGCGCCGGCATGGCCGCCAGCGTCGGACTGATCGTGATCGATTTTCCCAACCCCTGGGCCGCCGATGCCGACATCTGCATCCACAAGGGCCGGGAAGTACACGACCAACTTCGGGGGCATCCGCGCATCCGTACCGTGTTCGCCCCGCACGCGCCCTACACCGTGTCCGATGCACCCCTGCGCAAACTACGCATCTTCGCCAACGAGCTCGGCATCGGGGTCCATATGCACGTTCACGAAACGGCAGGAGAAGTGGCCATGGCGGTCGAGGCCGGCGGGCCACGCCCCTGGCAACGGCTCCGCTCACTCGACATGCTGGGGCCAGACTTCATCGCCGTCCACATGACCCAGCTGACGCCTGAGGAAATCATCGAAGCTGGCGAGCACCGCATCAGCGTCGTGCATTGCCCCGAGTCGAACCTCAAGCTGGCGTCGGGCTTCTGTCCGGTGGGCGCGCTGCTCAAGGCTGGCGTCAACGTCGCGCTGGGTACAGACGGCGCTGCTTCAAACAATGACCTCGACATGCTGGGTGAGATGCGTACGGCGGCCCTGCTCGCCAAGGGCGTCAGTGGCGATGCGCGCGTCCTGCCGGCGGCACAGGCGCTGCACGCCGCCACCCTGGGCGGTGCCAGGGCACTGGGAATGGAGAGTGAAACCGGCTCGTTGTTGCCAGGCAAGCGCGCCGATTTCATCGCCATCGACCTCGACACGGCGGCGACCCAACCGGTGTACAACGTGATCTCGCAGGTGGTGTACGCCGCCGGACGGGATCAGGTGACCCACTGTTATGTCGACGGTCGCCCGCTGATGCGGTCCCGGCAGCTGTTGACACTCGACGAGGAGGCCATCCTGGCACGCGCCAGCGAATGGCGGCGTCGCATCCGGCCCTGATACGACGCCTGTGGTCAGGCTGCCGCCCGCGCAGGAGTCGCCATCTCCTCGCGCATCGCCGCGAGCACCCGCTGCACCGCTTCCTCGTTACAGCCGTGGCCCATCAAGCCGATACGCCAGGCTTTGCCAGCCAGCTCACCGAGACCCGCCCCCACCTCCAGGTGATGCCGCTCCAGCAGGCGGCGGCGGAAATCGGCGTCATCCACCCCTTCCGGAATACGCAGCGTGGTCAACGGTGGCAGCCGCTCGGCTTCCGGCGGAATCACCTCGATATCCATGTCGGCGAGCCCGGCAACCAGCTGCTCGCTCACCCGGCGGTGCCGCGCCCAACGCGCCTCCAAACCCTCCTCGAGCACCAGACGCAGCGCCTCATGCAGACCGTAGAGGGCGTTCACCGGCGCCGTGTGATGATAGACACGACGCTGCCCCTCGCCCCAATAACCGCCCAGCAGCGAAAAGTCCGCGAACCACGTCTGCACCGGCGTCGTGCGCGACCGGCAGGCGGCCAGCGCCCGCTCACTGATGGTGACAGGTGCCAGTCCCGGCGGCGCACCGAGGCACTTCTGGGTGCCGGCATACACCATGTCCAGACCCCAGGCATCGACTTCGATGGGGACGCCGGCAATGGCCGTCACGCAATCCACCAGTGACAGAGCGCCATGAGCGCGTGTCAGCGCCGCCAGCGCACGGCTGTCGGACAGCGCACCGGTCGAGGTTTCGGCCTGCACCCAGGCGACCAGCTTGAAGGGTGTCGCCGCTGCCTGCAGCGTTTCGTCAAGCGCAGAGGGCGACACCGCGCGCCCCCAAGGAAAATGGAGCGTCTCCACCACGGCACCGCATCGGCGGGCCATTTCTGCCAGACGCACGCCAAACACGCCGTTCACACAGATCAACACGCGATCACCCGCTTCGAGCACGTTGGCCAGGCAGGCCTCCATGGCGGCGGTAGCGGGAGCGGACAGGGCCATGGTGAAGGCGTTCTCGGTGTGGAACACCTGCCGAAGCTGCGACTGGATCTCATCCATCAAACCCACGAAGGCAGGATCAAGGTGGCCGATCGTGGGTTGCGCCTGGGCCTGCAGCACGCTCGGCGCAACAGGCGCCGGGCCCGGACCCATCAGATATCGCTGAGGCGGTTGAAACATCATCGAATTCCTGCACCAAAAAAGAGCCGCGACTGTACGGTTGCTGTCGCAACGACTCAAGTCCGCACCCTCCGACATGGCACAATTGCGGCATGACCGCCTCCAATGTCGACCCCGCCGAAATCGAGCATTTCTCCACCCTGGCAGAGCACTGGTGGGACCCGCAGGGCGCGATGGCGACCTTGCATCACATCAACCCACTGAGAGTCGACTACATCGAAACGAGCTGTGGTGGGCTGCGCGGCCGATCGGCTCTGGATGTCGGCTGTGGCGGAGGATTGTTGGCAGAAGCACTGGCCCGTCGCGGCGCCCGTGCCACCGGCATCGACCTTGCGGAAGCGGCCATCGGCGCAGCACAAGCGCATGCCCATGCATCGGCTGTTGAAGTCGACTACCACTGCGTCGCAACCGAAACCTTCGCGGCACAGCATCCGGCGGCATTCGATCTGGTCTGCTGCCTGGAAATGCTCGAGCACGTGCCCGACCCGGGCGCAGTGATCCAGGCCTGTGCCGATCTGGCGCGGCCCGGCGCCACCCTGGTGTTCTCCACGCTCAACCGCACCCCGAAGGCGTTTGCGCTCGCCGTGGTCGGCGCGGAGTACCTGTTGGGCCTGATCCCGCGCGGAACCCACGATTTCGCGCAGTTCATTCGCCCATCGGAACTTGCCGAATGGGTGCGGTCAGCCGGGCTGGAGATCGAGGATCTGAAGGGCATGCACTACAACCCCGTGCTGAAGTCAGCGCGCCTCAGTGACGATGTTTCGGTCAATTATTTCCTGCGCGCCCGGAAGCCCTCATGAAACCCTTGCTGTTCGATCTGGATGGCACCCTGGTCGATACCGCACCGGACCTGGCGGCAGCCGCCAACCATGTCCGCGCGCTGCAGAACCGCCCCCCTCTGCCACTGGCAGACTACCGGCCCGTCGCCTCCGCTGGGGCGCGTGGTCTGCTCGGCGCGGCGCTCGGCATCACTGCCGACGACCCCGCCTTCCCCGCACTGAGGGATGAGTTTCTCGCGTATTACCGCGCCCACCTCGCGGTGCACTCCCGACTGTTCTCGGGGCTGGATGACCTGTTGACGCGGCTGGAGCACCAGGGCATCCCCTGGGGCGTGGTCACCAACAAACCGGCCTGGCTGACTGCGCCGTTGATGACCGCGCTGGGCCTCGCCTCACGTGCTGCGGTCTGTGTCAGTGCCGATGAGGCAGCCGCAGCCAAGCCGGCGCCGGACGCCCTTCTGCTTGCCTGCGAACGCGCGACCCTGAACCCCGAACACTGCTATTACATCGGGGACGACCTGCGGGACATCGTCGCCGGGCAGGCTGCCGGCATGGTGACCGTTGCCGTGCGGTGGGGTTACGTCGGCACCGGCGATCCCATCGAAGCCTGGGGTGCCGACCATATCGCCGATACCGTCGTCGATCTGGCCGCGCTGATCGCCTGAGCGCTACCACCGACCCGATGGCTCTGGCACCCTAGCGCTTCGGGGAATAACGGGGGCATCGCGGATGGGACCGCCGCCGATATCGGGCTCAGCGTGCCGAGGGAGGGCGGACGCGCGACACACCATGCAAGGCAACGCCGAACACCAAACACGCCTGAGCGTGCGACATCACACCCTGGGGTCGCTCGAAACCCTTTCGCGACTGTTGCGAGGTCGCGCCAACCGGTATGCCTGGTTCGGGCTGGGGCTCGGCCTGTTCGCCGCCCTCGCCGCCACCCTGCTGCACTGCCGCTATGAAACCGGTCAGTACAGCCTCAATGGCATGCTGATGGTGCAGGCCGCCAACCCGGCGCTCTGGGCACTGGACGTCATGCCGCTGACCTTTCTGCTGTGGGGACAGTACATCGGCATGGTCATCTCCTATCAGGCCGGCGCCATGGTGATGGACGAGACGCACGCGCTGCGGGAGCGTGCATCGCTGCTGGCACGCCAGCTCGAGGAAGCACCTGCCCCCATCGGGCCGCGTTGCCATCTGCCCGGGCGTCGCCCCCTGCTGGATGCGATCGACGCCGCCCTGCTGCGCCGGCAGGCCGGACGCGAACGTCTGATGCTCTGGGTCGTGGCCACCGACCGCTACGCGGCGCTCGCACATGGCGGGACTGTCGCGGAAGCCGACGGGCTGGTCCAGCAGATGTCACAGCGCCTCGGCCACGCATTGAATGACGACGTCCTGCTGGCCCACCTCGGACACGACCGTTTCGCCCTGTTTGCGCCGATGCGGCCCGACGACCCCGATGGTCGACGCCTCGCCGCGCGACTGCACCTGCGCTTCGATACCCCGGTGCGCCTGGACACTGGACCGCTCGACCTGCGCCTGCAGATCGGCATCGCCCACAGCCCCCCTCACGGCGAGACCGCCGATGCCCTGCTGCGCCATGCGGAGGCAGCCTGTCACCTGGCCCAGGCGCGCGGTCACGACACCGAGGTATTCGACCCCGAGCACGGCTCGGAAAGCGCCCAGGAAGCACACTTGTTGGCCGAGCTTCACGGGGCATTGCTGCATGAAGGGCTGGTGGACTGCTACGGCGTGCAGCACGGACGTGACCGCCCCTTGCGTCTGCGGCAGCAGCCCAGCTGGCCCCACCCGCTGCGCGGCACGCTTGCGGCACACCACTTCATGGATCTTCCCGCGCGGGATACGCTGCTGCACGAGCTAACCGTCTGGCAACTTCGCCAGGCTGTGCAGCGACTGGAAACGCTTGCCGGTGGCCATCAGCCGGACCTGGTCATCCGCCCACCGGCGCGGGCTTGGTCGCGCCTGCCGATGGCGGATCTGGTACTTCGGCTGCTCAGCGCACATGACCACCCTGCTGCATCGCTGACACTGGAGCTGCCGGTGACACTGTTGCTGCGCGAGACGCCCGGACTGCAAACCACCTTGTCGGCCCTGGCAGAGGCGGGAGTGCGCCTGGGTACCGCCGGACAAGGCCTGCTTGGCGCCGTTCCGGCGGCGGCGCTGGTCTATCCCCTGCACGAGACCCGCCTGCCCGACACCTGGCTGCGCAATCTTGGGCGGGACGCTCGTGCACCCGCACAACTGCGGATCAGTATCGAGCAGCTGAAAGCCCTTGGATTGACGGTCACACTGTCGGGCGTCGACCGCGCCGAACAGATTCAGGCAGCCTGGGAATTCGGCGCCGATTACATCGAAGGCCGTGCCGTGCAGCCCGTGATGTCACCCGACCGTCTGGCGGACGTGATCCTGCCGACCTAAGCCGCTGCCACCAGCGCCTTGCGCACTGAACCGGGTATCCTTCGCCCCCCTTCGCGTTTGATCGATCCACATGGCGCACGCCCTGCCCCCTGATACCGCCGACGCGGTGCCCGCTTCGTTTTCCGCGGATCATCTCTCCGGACAGGTGATTCTCATCACCGGCGCCGGCGGCGGGCTGGGCCAGGCGCTCGCCATTGCCGTGGCCGAATGCGGGGGCACGCCGGTGCTGCTCGGACGCACAGTCTCCAAACTCGAGGCCACCGATGATGCGATTCGCGCCATCGGCGGCACGGCGGCGCTGTATCCACTCAACCTGACCGGCGCCACCTGGGCGGATCTTGCGGAAGTGGCGATGACCCTGGAACGGGAGTTCGGCCGCCTGGACGGGTTGGTGCATGCGGCTGCCCACTTCAAGACGTTCACCCGCATGGAAGACGTCGAGCCGAAGGACTGGCTGGAGTCCTTGCAGGTCAACCTCACTGGCGCCTTTGCGCTCACCCGGCACTGCCTGCCCCTGTTGCGGGCCTCCGGGGATGGCTCGGTGGTGTTCATCGCTGACCAGGGCGGACGCCGGGCCAAACCGTTCCAGGGAGCCTATGGCATTGCCAAGGCGGCGCTGGAAGCCCTCAGTGCGCAGTGGAGTCAGGAACAACGCAGCGATGCCCCTGTTCGGTTCAACACCTATTACCCGGGACCGATGCGCAGCGGCATCCGCCTGAAGGGGTATCCCGGGGAGGTGCTCGACGAGGTGCCGATGCCGGAATCGGCATTGCCACGCCTGTTGTGGCTGCTGGGGCCGGACAGCCACGGCATCAGCGGGCAACAGTTCTGACCGTTCTTTTCTTCAGTGACATCAGTGCTGCGGGGCGCGTCGCTTGCGTGATCGGCTGACCCAGGGGGCGGACTGATCCCCTTTTGGTTTCACGGTCTTGCCCGGCTTGCCGGCAGGCACCGCAGCGCCGCGTGAGCGCTTCGGCTTGGGATCAACATGGCGTGATCGCGCCGGCGCATCCTCCGACTGCCCCGCCCGTGCCGTCCGCTTGGCCGAGGGCTGCGCTGGCACCGGCAGGCTGACGGCCTGAAACAAGGCATTGCGTTCGGCCGGGGTGGCGTCCCGGAAACCGCCACTGCGAATGCCCCGCCCCAGGATCAGCGGCCCGTAGGCCAGACGAATCAGGCGACTGACCTGCAGCCCCTGACTCTCGAACAGGCGGCGCACCTCGCGATGGCGTCCTTCGTGCAGGGTGACCGTCCACCATTGGTTGGCACTGCCGGCATCCGCTTCGCTGCTGCCGGGACGCAGGCTGTCAAAACGCGCCGTGTGACCGTCCAACTCGACGCCCACACGGGTCAGCACATCCTGCATCTCCGCGCTGAGGGTCCCCAGCACCCGAACGGCGTACTCCCGGTTGATCTCGAAACTCGGGTGCATCAGCCGTCGGGCCAACTCTCCATCGGTGGTGAACAGCAGCAGTCCGGCGGTATTGATGTCCAATCGGCCGACGGCGATCCAGCGCCCCTGTTCCAGCGGTGGCAGCTTGCGAAAAACGGTCTGACGCCCCTCGGGGTCATCGCGTGTGACCACCTCGCCGACTCGCTTGCGATACAGCAGCACGCGTGCCGGCGCCGCAGCGCCGGCCAGCATCACGCGACGACCATCCAGCTTGACCTGATCCTGTGCGTCGATTTTCTGTCCCAGGGTGGCGACTTCGCCGTTGACACGAATGCGCCCCTCCGTGATCCAGGCTTCGATCTGCCGCCGACTGCCCAGCCCGGCATCCGCCAACCGCTTCTGGATACGCTCGCTCAAGCAGCCGGCTCCTGACGTTCATCCCCATCCGCGTCGTGGTCCTGAGCACCAGGCACGCCTTCCGCATCCGTTGCGGTCACTCCGCCTTCGTCGCCCGCCTCGGCAACTTCCACGTCGACCGCCACGGCCGCCTGGGCGTCGATGCCGGCTCCCAGTCCGGCCAACGCCGCTTCCAGCTGTGTCGGGTCCTTGATGGCGGGCAGCTCGGGTAACTGATCCAGCGAACGCAGGCCGAGGTCATCCAGCAGTTGCGGCGTGGTACCGAACAGTGTGGGCCGACCCGGCACTTCCTTGACCCCGACCTCGCGGATCCAACCGCGCTCCATCAAGGTCCTGATGATATTGGGCGACAGCGCGACGCCGCGGATATCCTCAACCTCACCGCGTGTCACCGGCTGCTGGTAACAGATGATGGCGAGGGTTTCGAGCAGTGCGCGCGTCAGCCGAGGGGGCTTTTCCTGCCACAGCCGGGCCACGGTCACGGCGTGCACCGGACGGATCTGCAGACGCCAGCCGCTGGCCACCTCCACCAGTTCCACCGCCCGTGCCGACAGCTCGTTCTCCAGCAGCCCCAGGGCCTCGCGCAGGACCCGTTTCTCGATCGGCTCCGGATCGGCCAGCAGGCGCTGCAGACGGTCCAGCGACAACGGCTGTTCCGACGCCAGCAGGAGGGCTTCGATCAGAGGAACCAGCGGTGCAGGATCACGCCCTTCATCGACTTCCGCGACCGGTACATCCAGCGGCTGGTCAGTCTCGGGCATTTCGTTTTCAGGCGACATCGGGTTCGCTCTCGGCCGGATGGGCCACATCAATCAGAATGGGGGCGAAGGGCGCTTCCTGCACCAAGTCGATCATGGCGCTCTTGACCAGCTCCAACACCGCCAGCAGACACACCACCACGCCCATGCGGCCTTCCTCCGGATCGATCAGTGCCTCGAAGCTGCGCGGACCCTGCCCCAGCTTGCCAAGGATGTCGGTCATACGGGCGCGTACGCTCAGAGGCTCGCGGGCAATCTGGTGGCGGGTGAACAGCTCCGCACGTGCCATCACCTGCTGAAAGGCCAGCAACAACTCGCGCAACCCCGGCATCGGCAGCTGGGGCGCCGTCGGCGGCAAGTCAACGCGCGCCTGCGCCAGATGCAGTTCGCGCCCCATGCGCGGCAGCCCATCGAGATTCTCAGCCGCCGACTTGAAACGTTCGTAGGCCTGCAACCGCCGCACCAACTCCATTCGCGGGTCTTCGACCTCGCCCGGCGCATCCGGTGGCGGCCGCGGCAGCAGGATACGGGACTTGATCTCCGCCAGCAGAGCGGCCATCACCAGATATTCCGCTGCCAGTTCCAGCCGAAGGCCGTGCATCAGTTCGATATAGGCGACGTATTGCCGGGTGATCTCCAGCACCGGAATATCCAGAATATCCAGGTTCTGCCGACGGATCAGATACAGCAGAAGGTCAAGCGGACCCTCGAAGGCATCGAGAATGACTTCCAGCGCGTCGGGCGGGATGTAGAGATCCTCGGGCAGCTTGTCCAGCAGCTGACCATTGACGCGTGGCAGCCGGTCGACGGCATCCCCGACCTCCGCTGCAGTGGTGGCATCCAGCACCTCGCTCATGCCGGAATGAACCCCAGCACATCGTGGACACGGGTCAAGGTGGCATCGGCCGTCGCGGAAGCGCGCGCGGCGCCGTCGCGCAACACGCGTCGCAAGCCGTCGGTATCGGCACGAATATCCCGGTAGCGCGCCTGCACCGGTTCCAGGCAGGCCACCACGGCATCGGCGCAGGCCTGCTTGAACTTGCCATAGCCCTGCCCGCTGTACTGTGCCTCGATATCGTCGAAACTCATACCGGTCGTGGCCGACAGGATTGTCATCAGGTTGGAAACGCCGGGCTTGTCGACCGGGTCGAAGCGCACTTCATTGCCCGGGTCGGTCACCGCCCGCTTGAGCTTGCGCACGATCACATCCGGCTCATCAAGCAGATAGAGGGCGTTGGTCGGCGCGTCGTCCGACTTGGACATTTTCCGCGTGGGCTCCTGCAAGCCCATGATGCGGGCGCCTACCGGCGGAATCATCGGCTCGGGGACGGTGAATACCGAACCGTAGAGATTGTTGAACCGCAGTGCGATGTCGCGCGTCAGCTCAAGGTGCTGTTTCTGATCGTCGCCAACCGGGACACGCGCCGCCTGATACAGCAGGATGTCGGCCGCCATCAGCACGGGGTAGCAGAACAGCCCGGCATTGATGTTGTCCGCGTGCTTGGCTGATTTGTCCTTGAACTGGGTCATGCGGGACAGTTCGCCGAACTGCGCATAGGCATTGAGGATCCAGGACAGACGGGCATGCGCAGGCACATGACTCTGCACGAACAAGGTGTTGCGGTCCGGGTCCAGGCCGCAGGCGATGTACAACGAGAGAAATTCGTAGCAACGCTCCCGCAGCGCCTCGGGCTCCTGTCGCACCGTGATGGTATGCAGATCCACCAGCATGTAGTGACAGCGGTACTCCGCGTGCAACGGCAACCAGTTCTTCAGCGCGCCCAGGTAGTTGCCCAGGGTCAGACGACCGGAAGGCTGGATACCGGACAGCACGGAGGGACGCGAATCAGAACTCACAGGCAATACTCAAAAGGAAAGACAGGAAAAAGGGCATCAGAACAGGCCGAGCGGCGGCAGACCGGTCACGATGGCGATCAGTCGCTCCATCAGCATCAGCGGCGGTGCCATCAGGTGCCACAGCACGCCGGTGACCAGCAGGGTGACAATGATCACCAGACCCCAGGGCTCAACCCGGTCAAGCACCCGGGCGGTCGGTTCGGGCACCAGTCCCGCCAGCACCCGCCCACCATCGAGCGGCGGCAGCGGCAGCAGGTTGAGCACCATCAGCACCAGGTTGATGATGATGCCGGCAACGGCCATGTAACGCAGGAACACCAGCGCCCCTTCGGCGGCACCGAAACCCAGCGAGAACTTGAGGAGCAGCGCCCAGGCGAAGGCCATGGCGAAGTTGGACATGGGTCCGGCCAGTGCCACCCAGGCCATGTGCTGTCGCGGCTTGCGCAGGTTCTGCATCGCCACGGGCACTGGCTTGGCCCAGCCAAACAAGACACCGCCCAGCAACAGCAGTACGCCCGGGACGATGAGCGTGCCCACCGGATCAACGTGCCGCAGCGGGTTCAGGGACAGACGTCCCAGCCGGGCGGCAGTCTGATCGCCGAAATAGCGGGCCGCCCACCCGTGGGAAACCTCATGCAGGGTAATCGCCAGCAACACTGGAATCGCCCAGATGGCAAAGGTCTGGAATACGTTGAGTTCGGGGAACATCCGCCGATTATACGGGTGCCAGCGCCGGGCGGCCGAGCCCTTCAGGACGTGCCGGCGAGGCGGTTGATCAGGGCCCGCAGGCGCCCCAGCGGCACGGGCTTCTGAAGGTAGGCATAGCCACTGGCCGCCGCGGCCTTGCGCGCCTGCGGCGTATGGTCCGCCGTAATGACAATGGCGGGCACCGGATCGCCACCCCATCGGGCCTGCAATCGGTCCAGCACTTCGATTCCGGACACTTCGTCATCGAGGTGATAGTCCGCCATCACCACCGCCGGACGCAGCGCATGGCGCGCCTCCGCCTCGTTGGCGGCCGTCGTCACCGTACACCCCCATCGTTCGAGCAGCGCGCGCATTCCCTCCAGCACCGTCGGTTCGTTGTCGATCACCAGCACACTCGGACTCTGGGTCAGTGGATCCTCGAGCTCGCGGGTCACCGGGGGTGGTCGTACCCGGTCGGCCTGTCCGCGCGGAACCTCGATCCAGAAGCAGCTGCCCCGCCCCTCCACCGAGTACAGGCCAAGACGATGCCCGAGCAGTCGGGCCGTGCGCTCGGCGATGGCGAGGCCCAGCCCCAGGCCACCGCCGCCCCGCCCGTCGGCACGCCTGAGACGCCGGAACTCCTCGAAAACCTCCCGTTGTCGGGCCGTCGGAATGCCGGGCCCGGTGTCGTGCACTTCGATGCGCAGCGCCCCAGCGCCTCGCCGCCGCACTCCCAGCAGCACCCGTCCACGCTCGGTATAACGGCAGGCATTGGACAGAAAGTTCTGCAACACCCGCCGCAGCAGCGCCGGGTCGCTGTACACCACGGCGCGACTGGGCACGGCGCGCAGATCGATGCCACTGTCCTGCGCCAGTGCACCAAACTCGTTGGCCAGTGGCACCAGCAGATCCGTCAACGCCAGGTCCTCCCGCTGTACCTCGGTCGCGCCGGCTTCAAGTCGTGAGATGTCCAGCAGCCCCGACAACAGCTGCTCGGCCGCCGACAGCGCGCCTTCGACATTGCGCTGCAGATTCGAAAAACGCTCCGGTGTCGCCTGCGCGGGATCGAAAGCGGACAGAAACAGCTTGGCGGCGCTGATCGGCTGCACCAGATCATGCGAAGCAGCCGCCAGGAAACGGGTCTTGGCGCTATTGGCCCGCTCGGCCTCCGCTTTGGCAGCGACCACCTGATCATTGACGGTCGACAACTCTTCGGTCCGCTCGCGAACGCGCTGTTCCAGGCTGCCCGCCAGCTCCTGCAACCGCGCTTCGGCATGCTTGTAGGCGCTGACGTCGGCATAGCTGGTGACGAAACCGCCCCCCGGCATGGGATTGCCCCTGATCTGAATGACGCTGCCATCCGGCATCTGGCGCTCATGCTCGTAAGCGCGCCCGGCGCGCAGATGCTCCAGTCGCCGCTGCACCTGATCCTCGGCATCCCCCTCGCCCGCCAGCAAGCCATGGCGCCCGTTGTAACGAATCAGGGTTTCGATCGGCTGCCCCTGCACCAGCAGCGCTTCGGGATACTGGAACAGTTCGGCATAACGGCGATTCCAGGCAACCAACCGCAGCTCGCGATCCACCACGCTGACCCCTTGCGACAGATGCTCGAGCGCCGCCTGGGTCAGCTCCCGCGAGAACTGGATGACGTGCGAGGTCTCGTCGAGCAGACGGATGACGTCCTCCACCTGCATGTCACGGCCGCGAAGCATCGCCGCCATCACCACGCGGGCACTTGAGGCGCCCAGCACACCGGCCAGCAGGCGCTCGCAGTAGCGTACCCAATCGGCGGGCGCCCGATCACGCGGGTTCAGTGGATGACCGCTGTCGCGTCCATACTCGTCCAGCAACTGGCGGGCACGCTGAGGACCAAAAAAGCGCTCCAGCAGGGTCTGCAGATCTTCAACCGTGGCATTGCTGCCGACCAACCGCGGGCGGACCGGCGGCGGCAGGTCGAGGTGGCCGATGAAGCGCACGGCATGCAGGTGATCGCGTAGTCCCGGGGCCGTCAGCGCGGAGCCCATGACATACCCCAGCAGGTTGCCCAGCAGGCTGACCACCGTCCCATGGGTCACCGGATCAAAGCCGGTGATGCCCAGCAATGCGTGCGGCCGCAACCCGCCGATCCCCCAGGGCCCGTCGGTGACCCACGCCGCAGCAGGACCAGCGGCCGCCGGAAGCAGCAAGGTGTAACACCACAGCGCGAAACCGATCACCAGACCCGCCACCACCCCGGCGTGGGTCCCGCGCTTCCAGTACAACCCACCCACCAGTGCCGGCGCGAACTGCAACACCGCTGCGAATGACAACAATCCGATCGAGGCCAGACTGCCATCGCCGATGAAAAAACGGGTGTAGAGATACGCCAGCACCAGCAACAGTACGATACAGAACCGGCGCACCCGCTTGATCAGGGTGGACAGGTCCGGGCCACGCCCGATGCCCAGTGGCTGCCAACGCAACAGCAGCGGTGTCACCACCTCGTTGCTGAGCATGGTCGACAACGCGATCGACGATACGATCACCATGCTGGTGGCTGCGGAAAAGCCCCCGATGTAGGCAAACAGAGCGATCCAGGGATGGTCCAGCGCCATCGGCACGTTGAGGACATAGGTGTCCGGCACCACGGTGGCAGGGAGCAGGTAGGCGCCGGCAGCCGCAATCGGCAGCACGAACAGGGAGATGACCACGAGATAGGCCGGAAACACCCAGCGCGCCGTTTTCAGATCGTCGACCGCCGTGTTCTCCACCACCAGGACCTGAAACTGTCGCGGCAGACACAGCATCGCCGCCATGGCCAGCACCGTCTGTGCGAGAAAGCCGGACATCCAGGTGGGATCGGCCATGGCGGCACGCACCGGGGGCCGGCTCAGGGCATAGGCCGTGGCATCCCCGATCCCGTCGAATACGACGTAGGCCGAGATCAGACCGACCACCACGAACGCCACCAGTTTGACGACCGACTCGAAGGCCACGGCCAGCACCAGCCCGTGATGGTTCTCGCTGCTCGACACCTCGCGGGTTCCGAACAGGATGCCGAACACCGCCAGCAATGCTGCGGTCACCAGCGCTCCATCGCCCAACCAGCCACCCAGCTGAGCATCGGAGGACGACAGCACGCTGACCGTGGAGGCGACCGCCTTCAACTGCAGCGCCAGATACGGCAACACGCCCACCACGGCAATGAGCGTCACCCCGGCCGCCAATGACTGCCGGCGTCCGTAGCGGGCGCCGATGAAGTCGGCGAGCGAGGTCAGATTGTGGCGCTTGCAGACGCGGATCAACCGGGCGATCAACGGGGCACCAAGCATCAGCACCAGGATCGGACCGAGATAAATCGGGAGAAAATCCCAGCCGCGTTCAGCAGCGCGCCCCACCGCACCGTAAAAGGTCCAGGAAGTGCAGTACACCGCCAAAGCCAAACTGTAGATCCAGGGCTGGGGAGGGTCCTCCAGGCGCCGGCGTGCCCGCCAGTCACCCCAGCTGGCTATGGCGAACAGCAGGGCGGCGTAGCCCGCAGAGATCAGCAGCAGCATCCAGCCCGACAGCATGGCCCCCTCCCCCTGATCGAGCCTGCACTGTAACGCAGCCTTCCCGCGCGCGACCAAAGTCGCAGGGCATCGCCCGCCGGCTTTCGACCAAAGTGGAGGTTCGCTGGCGACGGCATCCCACTAGATTGGTTCACACGCAAAAAGCGTGATGCCAAACCAATGAGGAGAATCCCATGTCACACCCCCCTGATCGGTCGCCGCAGGCGTACTGGCGGGCCAACATTCGGCTCGTGCTGATCCTGCTGGCGATCTGGTTCGCGGTCTCGTTCGGCGCCGGCATTCTGCTGGTGGACGTGTTCAACGCCATCCCGCTGGGGGGCTTCAAACTGGGATTCTGGTTTGCACAACAGGGATCGATCTACACCTTCGTGGTGCTGATCTTCGTATATGCGGCGCGGATGAACCGTCTGGACCGCGACTTCGACGTTCACGAAGACTGACCGGAGACCAGACATGGATACCAAGACCTGGATCTACCTCATGGTAGGCGGCAGCTTCGCGCTCTATATCGGCATCGCCCTGTGGGCGCGCGCGAGCAATACCAGTGAGTACTACGCCGCCGGCCGCGGGGTGCACCCTGTGGCCAACGGCATGGCCACCGCCGCCGACTGGATGAGTGCCGCCTCCTTCATCTCGATGGCCGGACTGATCGCCTTTCTCGGCTACAGCGGTTCGGTCTACCTCATGGGATGGACCGGCGGCTACGTGCTGATGGCACTGTTGCTGGCACCGTACCTTCGCAAGTTCGGCAAGTTCACCGTCCCCGGCTTCATCGGAGACCGCTTCTACTCGCAGACCGCACGAATTGTTGCGGTGATCTGTCTGCTGGTGATGTCGCTGACCTATGTGATCGGCCAGATGCGCGGCGCCGGCATCGCTTTCTCCCGGTTCCTGGAGGTCGACATCACCACCGGCCTGTTGATCGGCATGGGCACGGTCTTCACCTATGCAGTGCTGGGGGGCATGAAAGGCATCACGTACACGCAGATCGCCCAGTACGTCGTGCTGATCTTTGCCTACACGGTACCGGCGATCTTCATTTCGCTGCAGCTTACCGGCTGGGTTCTGCCCCAAGTGGGTCTGGGCGCCACGCTGCAGGGAGGCGACGGAATCTATCTGCTGCACAAGCTGGATGCGATGCTGATCGATCTCGGCTTCAGGGACTACACCGAGCCAGGCGGCATGAGCATGCTCAACGTATTCCTCCTGACCATGGCATTGATGATCGGCACCGCAGGTCTGCCGCACGTGATCGTACGCTTCTTCACGGTGCCCAAAGTGCGTGATGCACGAAAATCGGCGGGCTGGGCGTTGGTTTTCATCGCCCTGCTCTACACCACCGCGCCTGCCGTTGGCGCCATGGCCATCTACAACCTGATCAATACCGTTCAGCACGGCGAAGTGGGCAGCGCCGAAGGCAATCTGGTGCTGGAGGAACGTCCGGGCTGGATGCGTACCTGGGAAACCACGGGACTGCTGCAGTTCGAGGACAAGAATGGCGACGGCCGCCTGCAGTACTACAACGACAAGAACCCGGACTTCGCCGCCACTGCCGAAGGCCACGGCTGGGCCGGCAACGAGGTGGTGACGCTGGATCGGGACATCATGGTGCTGGCCAACCCCGAGATCGCCAATCTGCCGGGCTGGGTCATCGCGCTGGTGGCGGCAGGCGGGCTGGCAGCGGCCTTGTCGACGGCGGCGGGGCTGCTGCTGGCCATCTCGTCCGCCATCTCGCATGACCTGCTCAAGGGCGTGTTCATGCCGGGGATCAGCGACAAGAACGAACTGCTGGCGGGGCGGATCGCCATGGCCTGTGCCATCGTCATCGCAGGCTACCTTGGGCTGAACCCTCCGGGTTTCGCCGCGGAGGTCGTGGCGCTGGCATTCGGGCTCGCTGCGTCGTCATTGTTCCCGGCCCTCATGATGGGGATCTTCAGCACCCGCATGAACAAGCAGGGCGCCATCGCCGGCATGTTGGCGGGACTGGTCAGCACCCTGGTCTACATCTTCCTGTTCAAGGGGTGGTTCTTCATTCCCGGAACAGCAGTGTTGCCTGACAACGCCGAGGGCTGGATCCTCGGTATCGCCCCGCAGGGCTTCGGCACCGTGGGCGCAGTGCTGAACTTCGCGGTGGCGATGCTGGTCTCGCGCATGACACCACCGCCACCCGCACGCATCCAGCAGCTGGTGGAGGACGTCCGGGTGCCTCGCGGCGCCGGCACCGCCCTGGATCACTGAGCGCCTCCCTCCCCGCGGCGCCTGGGCCCGGGTTTTGCCAACGCCCCTCCACGCGAGGGGCGTCTTTTTTTTACCGGGATGTCCGCTTCAGGGTTCTCAGCGGCGTCACATTCCGCTATCCTTCGCGCCCGCTGAACGGGCCGTTAGCTCAGCTGGTAGAGCAGTTGGCTTTTAACCAATTGGTCGATGGTTCGAATCCATCACGGCCCACCATTCTTCTCAGCGATAGCGCGTCGGATCCGGGACCCCTGCAGCGGCAAACCCTTCACGGCGCAGCCGGCAGCTGTCACAGCGGCCACAGGCGCGCCCGTCGTCATCGGCCTGGTAGCACGACACCGTCAACCCGTAAGGCACCCCCAGCCGCGTGCCGGCTTCGATGATGTCCGCCTTGCTCAGCGTCATCAGCGGCGCATGGACGCGAAACGGGCGCCCTTCCACGCCCTGTCGCGTGGCAAGCGTGGCGAGACGCTCGAAGGCTTCGATGAAGGCGGGACGACAATCGGGGTACCCGGAATAGTCGACCGCGTTGACGCCGATGAACAGGTCCTCGGCGCCGAGCACCTCCGCCCAACCCAGAGCCAGAGAAAGGAACAGCGTGTTACGGGCCGGCACATAGGTGACCGGAATACCGCTGCTGGCCTCCTCCGGGACCGCAATGCCGGGATCGGTCAACGCCGACCCCCCCACCTGGTCGAGATTGACCTGTAGCTGCTGGTGGGCCTGGGCACCGAAATGCACCGCCAACCGCGCCGCCGCCGCCAGCTCGGCCACATGCCGCTGACCGTACGACACCGATAGTGCATACAGGTCGAAACCCTGATCGCGAGCCATCGCCATCACCGTGGCGGAGTCCAACCCCCCGGAAAAAAGGACAACCGCTTTCCGACGGCCTTCCTGCGAATCGGCAGTATTCATCTCAGCGTCCTGGCTCGGCGCCCCAGAGGGCCTTGTGCAGCTGAACCTGGAAACGCACGTCGCGCCGATCGGCGACAATCCAGTCCGCCAGCGTAGTGGCGGCCAGCTGGGTCTGACTGGGCGAAAACAACACTTGGGTGCGCGCGGTCAGCCGGTGATGATCCACCTGAGCGCAGGCCCAGTCATAGTCCGCCCGCGAACACAGCACGAACTTGACCTCGTCCTCAGGGCGTAGATGCTCGATGTTGGCCCAACGGTTGCGTTCGCACTCGCCGGAGTCCGGCGTCTTGAGATCCATGACCCGCCGCACTCTGGGGTCAATCGCTGCAATGTCGAGCGCGCCGCTGGTCTCGATGGAGACCGCATGTCCAGCGTCACACAGGCGCGCCATCAGCGGCAACACCGCCTTCTGTGCCAGCGGTTCGCCACCGGTGATGCAGACGTGGCGTGCACCCAGCGCAGCCACGGTGTCGAGAATGGCGTCAAGCGACTGCCACTCCCCACCGTGAAAGGCATATGCAGTGTCACAGTATTGGCACCGCAGTGGACAGCCGGTGAGCCGAACGAAGACCGTCGGCCAGCCGACCGATGCCGACTCCCCTTGCAGGGAGCGGAAAATCTCGGTGATCTTGAGACGCTCAGCGGCCACGGCTACTTCCAGAAACGAAAACGGGGGCCGCCGAGGCGGCCCCCGCGATATCGACCGTCGACCTCAGTTTCCGCCCTGCAGACGCTGTTGCGCCAGCCGGGCGGCATTGGAGTTGGGATAGCGGCTGATCACCTGCTCCAACGTCGCACGAGCTTCGCTGGCCTTCTTCAACTCCTGCTGCGTCAGCGCCAGTTTGAACAATGCGTCCGGCGCACGCGGCGATTGCGGGTGCCGGGTCGCGACCCGATTGAAGGCGTCGGCCGCCGAGGCATAGTCACGCTTGACGTAGCTCGCCTCTCCCAGCCAATACGCCGCGTTGTCGGCGTACTGGCCCTGCGGATACTGGTCGAGATGCGCCTTGAACCCCTTGATGGCCTCATCGTACTTGCCATTCTTCAGCAGGTCGAAGGTGGTCAGATAGGCCGCCTCTTCATCCGGATCGTTCTGCGCACCCAGCTGCACCGCGCCGCCCGTCGTCGCGGGCGCCGCAGGGCTCGCCGGCGCTGCTGCACCGCCGGCGGGCGGTGCAGTGGGGGCGAGTACGCCGTAGCCCGCCCCTGCGGCCGGTGCAGCTCCCCCTTCCAGGGTCCGCATACGCTGGTCGAGGTCGACATACAGCTGCTTGCTGCGTTCATCAATCTGACGGACATCGAAGCTCAGCTTCTCAACCTGTCCGCGCAGATCGCGCAGCTCGTCACGCAGATTGGAGACATTGTCGTCCATACGCGACGAATCGAGCGCATCGATTCGTCGCTGCACGGCAGCCATCTTGTTTTCGACTGCCTGCAGTCGCCGCTCTTCTGGCGACAGCGCATCACCGCCACCGTTGATCCCGGCGGGTGCGGCACAGGCGGACAGGCCGAGCACGGCCAGACCGGCCAGGCCCGCTAGGACAGGACGAAAACGACGCATGGCAATCTCCTCGATGCGCGTGAATTACAGGCGGACGATCTCGACGCGGCGGTTCTGCGCCCAGTCAGACTCGCCGGAACCCGGCGCCACCGGCCGCTCTTCGCCGTAGCTGACCACGCTGACCTGCGAGGGCGTGGCGCCCGCGCGCAGCAACGCCTGTTCGACCGAAACGGCACGACGCTCACCAAGGCCGATGTTGTACTCGCGCGTTCCCCGCTCGTCGGTGTGGCCTTCAAGGCGCACCTTCATCGACGGATTGGCTGCCAAATAGCTGCCATATACCTCGACCACCTTGAGGCCGTCTGCGCTGATCTCGGCGCTATCGAACTCGAAGTAGACAACGTTCTGGGTCATGCGGCCAGCCAGCTCCGACTGCGTCTGCTGCGGAGCGGTGTTGCCACCGAGCGGCTGCGGTGCCGTACCGCTGTAGGGCATCGTGCCGGTGGTGCTGGAACCTGCACCCGTATTGCGGGCATCGATCTTGTCCTTGTTACCGCTGGCGCAGGCGGAAAGGGTCACAACGACTGCCGCGATGAGGGCCGTCCGAAGGGTCAACATACCAGTGCTCCTAGAAAGCAAAGAACCACGTTCAGGCGTGGAAAGGGTTTAACGGGCCAGTGGCGACCACGCCGGTTCGCGCACATCACCCGCCTGGCGCAGGCGGGTCTTCACCCGGCCGTCCAGGGAAACGGTCGCCAGCTCTGCGGTTCCACCGCTTTGCGTGGCATAAATGATCACTGCCCCGTTGGGTGCAAAGCCGGGCGCCTCGTCAAGGCGACCATCGGTCAGCTTCGTCACACGACGGGAATCGAGATCCATCGTGGCCACACGATAGCTCCCTTGATCGTAATTCACCATGACCAGCGTCTTGCCGTCTGGCGAATAGCTGGCCTTCAGGTTCTGCCGGCCGTCGAAGGTCAGCCGCTCAGGCTTGCCGCCGCCGGTGGAGATGATGCGGTAGATCTGCGGCTGTCCGCCGCGGTCGGACGTGAACACCACGTACTCACCATCCGGTGACCATGCCGGCTCGGTATCGATGCCGAAGTGTTCGGTCAGGCGAATCCGCTCCCCAGAGCCCAGGTCGATCACATAGATGTCCGGGTTGTTCTCGAACGAGAGCGTCACCGCCATTCGTCGTCCATCGGGCGACCAGGACGGAGAACCGTTGATACCGCGCTCCGACACCAGCTTGCGAACCTTGCCGGACTCCAGTTCGTGGATGTACACCGCCGAGCGGCCGCGCTCGTAGCCCACATAGGCGATATGACGACGATCGGGGGCCCACGCCGGCGACATGATGGGCTCGCGGGACGTGGCCACGGTGCGGGGGTTGAACCCATCAGCATCCGCGATGACCAGCTCGAACCGTCGCTGATAGCCCAGCCCGCTGGCAGCCACGTAGGCGATACGGGTATTGAAGGCCCCCGGGAAGCCAGTCAGCTTTTCGAACACCAGATCGGCGATCTGGTGTGCCAGGTATCGCAGCTGCGCGGGGGGCACCGCCGGCATGTCAAAGCCGAGCAGTTGCTGGTTGCGCAGGGCATCGACCAGCCAGAAGCGGGCCCCGACGTTGCCGGTGTTGGGATCCAGCCGCAGCTGTCCGATGACCACGTTATCCATGCCCACGGCGCGCCAGTTGGCACTGTTGAACTGGGCGATGTCAGAGGGCTTCTCCAGCATGTCCTGACGGGCCAGCGCATCGAAAAGCCCGGTGCGCGCCAGGTCCGCCTCGATGATGCGGGCCACGTCAAAATCGACGCTTTCCGGGGCACTGAACGGCACGATGGCGATGGGCGCAGCTCGCTCCACGCCGCCCGTGACGGTGATTTCCAGCTGGGCCTGGGCCGCAAACGACAGCGTCGCCAGCACGACGGCGAGGCCACGGATCCAGACAGGGGTAAGTTCACGAATCACTTCAGCACCTTAGCGTAAGTCTTTGGGTGTAAACCTGAATATAATATCTCTTGCCCGCGCAAACACCGCCGGATCGTTGATCGGCGGCAGCGGCGAGGACACTTCCAGTGCCCGTTGCACCGCAAGGTCGTAGCCGGGATTACCAGACGACTGTACGACCTGAATGGCCGTGATGGTACCGCCCGGCAACTGCTGGACCCGAATCTGAGTCATCAGATTCTCGCCATAGTTCGGTTGCAAGCGGATATTGCTGCGCACAATGGCCGTCACCTGCCCCACCCAGCGGGACAGCTCTGAGTCGATGCGGGCTCCCTCGCGCGCAGCCGCCTCTGCCTGCAGCTGCGCCTCCAGCTCGGATTGGCGTGCCTGCTGTTCCGCCCGCTCACGATCGCGCCGCTCAGCCTCCAGCGCGGCCTGCATGGCCGCTTGGCGCTCGCGTTCCTCCCGCTCGCGCCGCTCCTGCTCCTTGCGCTCGGCGGCTTCACGCTCCTTGCGCTCCTGTTCCAGACGGGCGGCCTCTTCCTTCTTCTTCTTTTCCTCTTCCTGACGCGCGCAGTCCGCCGCCTTCTGCGCGATCAGCTTTTCAGCAGCCTGCCGCTGGGCTGCGGTGGCAGCAGCGGCAGCCTCCTGACGCAAGGCGCCCAGATTGCCGCACTCAAGCTTGCGCTTGATGGCATCCGTGAACTTGGCCAGCTCCTGCGCGGGGTCCGGTGGCTTCGGCGTCGGCTTGGGCGTCGGCGGCGGCGGCGTCGGTTCCGGTGTGGGGGCGGGCGTAGGCGGCGGGGTCGGCGCCGGCGTGGGCTGCACACTGGGTTTGGGCTGTTCCGTGGGCGGTGGCACAAACACCACCTCCATCACCGGCGGAATCTCCGGCGTCGGGTGCAGCCATTGGGTCAGCATCAACAGCAGGGCCACGGCAAGATGCGCCGCAACCGCCGCCCATACGTGCTGGGGACGCAATTCCATACCCAACCTTAGCGGTCGATCTCGGCGGGTTCGGTGACGAAACCGATCTTCTTGACGCCGACGCTCTGGAGAACCCCCATGGCCTTGGCAACCGCAGCGTATTCCGCCTTACCGTCGCCTTCGACAAGAATCAGCTCTTCCGGCTGCTTGCGCACCAGAATCGACACCAGCCGCGCCAGTTCGTCCTCGCTCAGTGGCGCGTCCGGCGCATCCCCACGGTTGAGGTAGAAGTTGCCGGCAGGATCAACCGACACAATCGTCGGCTCCTGCTGCGCCGACAGGGTCTGTGACTGCGTCTTCGGCAGGTCCACTTCAATTCCCTGGGTCAACAGCGGCGCGGTCACCATGAAGATAACCAGCAACACCAGCATGACGTCGATGTAGGGAACGACGTTGATGTCCGATGAGAGTTTCCGGCGGGCCATGGCAGTCGGCCTCAGTTACGGTTGCCGTGGCGAAGGCTGCGCTCGACGATCCCCACCATCTCGTCGGAGAACGTCACGTACCGGTTTTCGAGCCGCTCGATGCCGCGGGTGAAGAAGTTGTAGGCGATGTAGGCGGGAATCGCCGCCACCAAACCCATGGCCGTGGCGATCAGGGCTTCCGCGATACCCGGGGCCACCACCGCCAGCGAGGCATTCTGCATCTGACCGATGCCAATGAACGCGTTCATGATGCCCCACACCGTCCCGAACAGACCGACGTACGGACTGACGGAGCCGATCGTGGCCAGCATCGCCAGGCCATTCTCGACGCGCTCCACCTCCCGGACCTGGGCCACCCGCATCTGCCGCTGAATGGCGGCGATGGCGTCGTCTGGATCCAGTCGTCCGCTGGTCTGTTGGCGGGTGTACTCCTCGTAGCCGGCGCTGAAGATCGCCGCCACCCCCTCCAATGACTTGTCGCGCCGGACGCTCTCATAGAGGTCGGCCAGATTGCCGCCACTCCAGAACCGATCCTCGAACTGCTCGGCGGCATCGGCGATGCGTTTGAGCAGCGCGCGCTTGGAGAAAATCATCGCCCAGGACAGGACGGACGCCATCAGCAACAGCACCAGCACGATCTGCGCGAGCAGGCTCGCGCTGGCGATGAGATGGGTAAAGGACATATCGGGGGTCATACCGGGTCCTCGGTGGGGCCTCTAGATTCGGGTGTGATGCCTGAACAGCTGCGGGGTTTCCCGCTTTCCTCGGTGTAACACCGCTGAAAACGCCCGCATTGACGGCATATTCTGAACTAAAACGAGAGCGGCGGTAGCGCGCGCGGACGAAAATTTTTGTAGTCCACACACCCGGCTCGGACCCTGGCCTCGGCGAGAAGTTCGCCATCGGCCTCCCGGTAGAGCCGCTGGAGGAAGCGCAGACTGGCGCGCTTCACCTCGACCACCTCGGTTTCCACCCGCAACTGATCGTCCAGTCGTGCCGGCCGCCGGTAGTGGATCTCCAGGTGTGACACGGTGAAGGCGACATCGGCCGCTTCCAGCATCTGCTGCTGGTGCCCGCCGAGCGCACGCAACCATTCGGTACGGGCACGTTCCAGCCAGCGAAGATAGTTGGCGTGGTAGACCACGCCGCTGGCGTCGGTGTCCTCGTAGTAAACCCTTACGGGCCAGTCGAATCGGCGGCTCATTCGCTGAACAGGTCCGGGACCGACAGTCGCTCGGGCATTTTGAGACCATAGTGCTGGTACGCCAGACGACCGGCCACACGTCCGCGCGGCGTCCGCATCAGGTATCCCTGCTGAATCAGGAATGGTTCGATCACATCCTCGATGGTGTCGCGGGACTCACCGATGGCGGCGGCCAGATTGTCGAGCCCGGCTGGGCCGCCCTCGAAACGCTCGATCAGCGCCATCAGCAGTCGCCGATCCATCAGGTCAAAGCCATTGGTATCCACTTCCAGCAACTTCAGCGCCTGCCCCGCCACATCGGACGAAATCACGCCGGCCCCGCGTACTTCGGCGTAGTCCCGCACCCGTCGCAGCAGGCGGTTGGCAATACGGGGGGTCCCGCGCGCGCGTCGCGCGATCTCACGGGCACCGTCACCTTCCATCGGCACCTGCAGAATGGACGCCGCACGCGCAACGATCTGGGTCAGGTCCGTCTCGGAGTAGAACTCAAGCCGCTGCACGATCCCGAAACGATCGCGAAGCGGGCTGGTCAGGCTGCCGGCACGGGTGGTCGCCCCCACCAGCGTGAAAGGGGGCAGATCGAGCCGGATTGACCGGGCCGCAGGACCTTCGCCGATCACGATATCGAGCTGGTAATCCTCCATCGCCGGGTACAGCACCTCCTCGACCACCGGCGACAGCCGGTGAATCTCATCGACGAACAGCAGGTCATGCGGTTCGAGATTGGTCAGCAAGGCGGCGAGATCACCGGCGCGCTCCAGCACCGGACCCGAGGTCTGTCGCAGATTGACCCCCATTTCGTGCGCCAGAATGTGGGCCAGGGTGGTCTTGCCGAGCCCTGGCGGCCCGAAAATCAGCACATGGTCCAGCGCCTCGGCGCGCCGCCGGGCGGCTTCGATGGCGATGCCCATCTGCTCCACCACGCGGGGCTGCCCCACGTAATCGGCCAGCATCTGCGGCCGGATGGCACGTTCAAGACGCTCATCCTCGCCACGCGCGCCGGCCGATAGCAAGCGTTCCTCGTGCTCGCCCTGGCTCATCGTGCCGCGCGCTTGAGCGCTTCCTGAATGATCTGCTCGGTCCGCATGCCATCTTCATATACCGCATCGGTCAGCCGGTCCACCTCGGTGGGCTTGTATCCCAGCGCCGTCAGTGCCGAGCGGGCCTCCTGCAGCGGCCCCATGGCGACCGCCTGACCGGCGGTGCCACGCCCCGGAACTGCGCCCTGCCCGGCCTTGTCACGCATTTCCACCACCAGGCGCTCTGCGGTTTTCTTGCCGATCCCCGGTAGCTTGGAGAAACGGACGGTGTCACCGGCACGCACGACCTGCCAGAACTCCTCGACCGAAATCCCCGAAAGAATGGCCAGGGCCAGCTTGGGGCCGATGGCCGATACCCGGATCAACTCCCGGAACAGGGTCTTCTCTGCCGTCGTGGCAAATCCGAACAGGAGGTGGGCGTCCTCGCGCACCGTCAGATGGGTCTGCAAGGTGAGCTTTTCGCCGGTTGCCGGCAGCTTGTAGAAGGTCGACATCGGGGCTTCCACCTCGTAGCCGACGCCGCCGACATCGAGGACCAGCCAGGGCGGCTGCTTGGCGACCAGCGTACCGGTGAGCCGACCGATCATGGGCGGGATTCCTGATGAACAAAACGCGAGCCTACGTCATCGCCGCAGCCAAGGTGCAGTTCCCTCATTTCCACGAGCCCTTGGCGGCAAGTCCGCTGGCGCGCATGCGCCGAACCTGAGCGTGGGTGATCGCCACTGCCAGGGCATCGGCCGCGTCGGTGGGCGGCACGGCGTCCAGCCGCAGCAGCAGCTTCACCATCTGCTGCACCTGGGCCTTATCGGCGCGCCCACTGCCGGTCACCGCCTGCTTGACCTGCGAAGGCTGGTACTCGGCCACCGTCAGTCCGGCTGCGCCCAGGGCACAGAAGGCGGCTCCGCGGGCCTGGCCGAGCACCAGGGCGCTGGCGGCGTTGACCTTGTTGACGAAGGTCTCCTCCAGTGCGGCTTCATCGGGCCGGGTGCGCTGTACCACCGCGCTGACCGACTCGAAGATGGTCCGCAGTCGTTCCGCCATGGAGCCATCAATGCTGCGGATACGGCCCCACTCCACCAACCGGTGGTGCTGGCCGTCCACCGCAATCACCCCGAAGCCGGTCTGCCGCGAACCCGGGTCAATCCCCAGAATGATCGTCAAGGGATCACAGCTCGGCGTTGCTGTAGACCTCCTGGACATCGTCCAGTGCCTCCAGCCGCTCGAGAAGCTTGGAAACGGTCTCCGCGTCCTCGCCGGCCACCGCCACCTGGGTGGCCGCACGCTGCCCAACGGAGGCTTCGACATACGTCAGCGTCAAGGCGTCCAGGGCCGCCTTGACGCTGGCAAAGTCCGCCGGCGCCGTCACCACCTCGGTGTAGCCGTCCTCGCTGATCACGTCCTCGGCGCCCGCTTCCAGCGCGGCTTCGAGAATGCGCTCCTCCAGCGCGGCGTCAGCCGCAGTCTCGATCAGCAGCTGCCCCTGTTCGCTGAACAGATAGGCGACCGATCCGCTGGTGCCAAGGCTGCCGCCATGCTTGGAAAACGCATGGCGAACTTCGGCCACCGTACGCGTGGGGTTGTCGGTCATGCAGTCGACCATCACCGCCACCCCGCCCGGGGCGTAGCCCTCGTAGCGGATTTCCTGGGTGGCATCGGCACCCTCACCGGCCGCACGCTTGATCGCGCGCTCGATGGTGTCCTTCGGCATGTTGGCGCCGAGCGCCTTGGCCACCGCAAGGCTGAGACGGCCGTTGGTGTCCGGGTCGACTCCGCCGGTGCGGGCGGCCATCGAGATTTCCCGGATCAGCTTGGTGAACAGACGCCCACGCTGGGCGTCGGAAGCGCCCTTGCGGGCGGCAATACTCGGTCCACGACCCATCGGCAGTCCTCAGAACTTCAGTCGCAGGCCGACATGCATGCCGTTGTCGGCGGTGTCCTTGCCGAACTGATCGTAGTCATGCCGGATGTAACGACCGCCGATATAGATCGAACCTCCCCGGATCACTTCGTAGCCAATGTCGCCCCCGATTTCGGTGTAGCCATCGAAGTCGGCGAAGGAGGTGATGCTCGGCGCATAGTAGCCATAGGCACTGAAACTGACGCGATTGGCCTGCGGCAGCCGCGCCTCCAGCTGCCCCCCGAGAGCGAACACGCCGCCATCCACCACGTCCCGGTCAATGTAGATCAGGCGGCCGCCAAGGCCCGCCGCCAGGTCGAAGTCCCGGGCACCGGCATCGCCGGTGAGCAGGAAGCCCCCGTAAACCTGCAGCAGGTCGGGGTCATCATCCGGTCGTACCAGCACGCCCAGATCATATTGGGCGCCACTGCCGCCCATTTTGGGCAACGGCCCCGAGAACTTGCCGGAAAAGCTGTCATCCCCGAGGTTGACGTCCACCACGGCCGCAGCGGCGGTACCGGTCATCATCAGGGCTGCCAGGGCACTGCACAACACACGCAGTTTCATTCGAAAAGACTCCACGACCGCCTCAGGCGGCCTTCTTCTTGTTGATGGCGTGAATGGCGCGGCCGTCCACCGACAGCACCGCTTCATGGAAATTCTCGGACAGCGTCGGGTGGCCGTGCATGGTCAGCGCGATATCTTCGCAGGTGGCGGCAAACTCCAGCGCCAGCACCGCTTCGGCAAGCAGTTCCGAGACGTACGGCCCGCTCATGTGCACCCCGAGAATGCGATCCGTCTTGGCATCGGCAATCACTTTGATGCTGCCATTGGCGGCTTCAAGCGCCTTGGCGCGTCCATTGGCCGCAAACGGCGTGGCCCCCACCTTGACCTCGAAGCCCTGCTCGCGCGCCTGAGCTTCGCTGAGTCCCACCCAGGCGATCTCGGGGGCGGTGTAGATCACGCTGGGCACCGCCTTGTAGTTGACCTGGGTATGCTCGCCGTGCAGCTGCTCGACCAGGGCCACCCCTTCCTCGATGGCCTTGTGAGCCAGCATCGCGCCGCCGATCACATCACCGGTCGCGTACACGCCCGCGAGGTTGGTGCGATAGTGCGCGTCCACCTTGATGAAGCCGCGCTCATCCAGCGCCAGTCCGACCTCTGCGGCGCCCAGGCGCTCGGTGAACGGGCGGCGGCCGACGGCGACAATCAGCTTGTCGAAGGTTTCCGTGTGCGTCTTGCCGCCCTGCTCGAAGCTGACCTCGACCTGTCGCTTCTTGCCCTTGCCGACAACCTTGGTGCCGCTCACCTTGGCGCCGAGCCGGATATCCAGGCCCTGCTTGGTGAACTGCCGCTGTGCATCCTTGGCGATGGCGGCATCCACCATCGGCAGAAACTGCTCCATGGCCTCAAGGATCACGGTCTCGGCCCCGAGGCGCGACCAGACGCTGCCCAGCTCGACGCCGATCACCCCCGCACCGATGATGCCGAGACGCTTGGGCACCTCGGTGAAATCCAGCGCATCCCAGGAATCGACGATCACCTCGTGGTCGAAGGGCGCGATCTTCTTCAGTTCGATCGGCTCGGAGCCAGTGGCAATGATGATGTGCTTGGCCGACAGCTCACGCGTCTCACCGGCATGCGAGGTGAACGCCACCTTGCCGTCTCCGAGCAGCTTCGCCCAGCCTTCCAGGCCAGTGACGCCGTTGGACTTGAACAGCATGCCGATTCCGCCGGTCAGGCCGCTGCTGATCTTGTTCTTGCGTGCCTGCATGGTGCCGAGATCAAACGTCACATCGCCCGTCTCGATGCCATGCAGTTTCAGCTCATGCTGAGCCTTGTGCACCATCTCCGAGGACTCCAGCAGGGCCTTGGAGGGGATGCACCCGGCGTTCAGGCAGGTGCCGCCGTAGGCCGGCTTGCCGTCACGATTGAGCCAGGCGTTGATACAGGCGGTCTTCATGCCGAGCTGGCCGGCACGAATGGCGGCGGGGTATCCCCCGGTACCGCCACCGATGACGATTACATCGAAACTGTCACTCATGGGTTGGGTTCTCCGGAATGCGGGGGGACTCAGAGCTGCAGCAGCAGCTTCGCCGGGTCTTCCAGGCACTCCTTGATGGTGCGTAGGGCCAGCACGGCTTCGCGGCCGTCGATGATGCGGTGATCGTAGGTCATGGCCAGATACATCATGGGCCGGATCACGATCTCGCCATTGACCACCACCGGACGCTCGGTGATGCCGTGCATCCCGAGAATCGCACTCTGCGGCGGGTTCAGAATCGGTGTCGACATCATCGAGCCGAAGATGCCGCCGTTGGTGATGCTGAAGGTTCCCCCCGTGAGGTCCTCCATGGTCAGCTTGTTCTCCCGCGCGCGGGAGCCGAACTCGGCGATGGTCTTCTCGACGTCGGCGAAACTCATCTGATCGACGTCACGAAGAATGGGAACCACCAGCCCGCGCGGCCCCGAAACGGCGATGCCGATGTCGTAATAGCCGTGATAGATGATGTCGCCACCGTCGACCGAGGCGTTCACTACCGGGTACTTCTTCAGCGCCTCGACGGCTGCCTTCACAAAGAAGCTCATGAAGCCCAGTTTGACGCCGTGCGCCTTCTCGAAATCGCCCTTGTAGCGCGCACGCAGCTCGTTGACAGCCTGCAGGTCCACTTCATTGAAGGTGGTGAGCATGGCGGCAGTGGACTGCGCCTCGACCAGCCGCTCGGCGATGCGCGCACGGATGCGGGTCATCGGGACGCGTTGCTCCTCACGGCTGCCGGCGGCAGGACGCGGTGCCGGTGCGGACGCCGGGGCCTTGGGGGCATCGGCCTTTGGCGCTGCCTTCTGCTTATCGGCATGCGCCTTCACGTCTTCCACCGTCAGACGTCCACCCTTGCCGGATCCGCTGATGTCACCGGCCGACAGCCCGAGCTCGGACAGCAGCTTGCGCACGGCCGGCGACTGGCCTTCGGCCGATGCCGTCGTCGCGGCGGGGGCAGCGGTTTCCGCCTTGGCGGCCGGTGCCGGCTTGTCGTCGCCGGCCGCCGCCTTGGCTTCGCCCGGCGTCAGCACCGCCAGGACATCCCCCGCCTGGACGGTATCGCCATCCTTGACCCGGATCTCGCTCAGGGTGCCGGACTCCGTGGCCGGCACTTCCAGCATGACCTTGTCCGTCTCCAGGTCGAGGAGGTTCTGATCGCGGCTGACACTGTCGCCAACCTTCACATGCCAAGTGGCCACTGTCGCCGACGACACCGATTCGGGCAGTTGCGGCACCTTGATCTCGATACTCATTGTGTGTCCTTAGGGTTATGCGTTCCGGGAGGGTTGTTCGAGGAAAAACGCCTCACATCACCAGCCCTTCGTGCAAGGCGGCGTTGATGACTTCTTCCTGTTGTTTGTTGTGGACCTTGAGATAGCCCACCGCAGTGGTGGCGCTGCCCTTGCGGGTGGCGTAGCGCAGCTGATGCTTGGGTCCCAGGTAGGCCGCCAACCGGTGCTTGATCTGATACCAGGCGCCCTGGTTCTCGGGCTCTTCCTGACACCAGACCACGGTCTTGGCCTTGGGGAACATGGCAAGTGCGGCCTCGTAATCCTCGTGCGGGAACGGGTAGAGCTGCTCGATCCGAACCAGTGCGACGTTCTTCAGGCCTTCCTTCTCACGCGTCTGGTAGAGATCGAAATAGACCTTGCCGGAGCAGAACACGATGCGATCAACCTTCTTGGGGTCGACCGCCTGATCATGGATCACGGGCTGGAAGCGCCCCTGCGTCAGCTCGTCGAGATTGGACACCGACAGCGGGTGACGCAGCAGACTCTTGGGGGTCATCACCACCAGCGGCAGCTTGAGGCTGCGCTTCATCTGACGCCGCAGCATGTGGAACATCTGCGCGGGCGTCGAGGGCACACAGACCTGCTGATTGTTTTCGGCGCACAGCTGCAGAAAACGCTCCAGTCGCGCCGAAGAGTGCTCGGGTCCCTGGCCTTCGTAGCCGTGCGGCAGGAACACCGTCAGACCACACAGGCGCCCCCACTTGGCGAAGCCGGAGCTGATGAACTGGTCAAACAGCACCTGTGCGCCATTGGCGAAATCACCGAACTGAGCTTCCCAGATCACCAGGGAATCGGGGTCGGTGGTCGAGTAGCCATACTCGAAGCCCAGCACCCCTTCCTCCGACAACAGGGTGTCGTTGACAACGAAACGGCGCTCCAGCGGCGTCAGACGCGACAACGGGGTCAGGCGCTCACCGGTCTTGGCATCGTAGAGGGTGGCATGCCGGTGGAAGAAGGTCCCGCGACGCGAGTCCTGACCGGACAGGCGCACCGAGAACCCCTCATTGACCAGGGTGGCGTACGCCATGGTCTCGGCGAAGCCCCAGTCCATTGCCTGCTCGCCCCTGGCCATCTTGGCGCGGTCATCAAAGATCTTGGCGACGCGGTTGTGCAGCGAGAACCCCTCGGGCGGCGTCAGCAGCTTGGTGGACAGGTTGCGGATCATGTTGGCGCTGACCGCTGTCTCGGTCGGCGTGTCCCAGCCGCCCTTCTGATGCGCACTCCAGTTCACCGTGAACTTGTTGCCCACCATGCCGAGGGTGGTGCGAACGATGTTCTCGCCCTTGTCCAGCCCCTCGCGGTAGGCACGCATCAGCGCATCCGCTTCCTCGGCGTTCACCACCTGCTCCTCGGCGAGACGGCGCGCGTACAGGGTCATGGTGGTGGGGTGCTGTTTGATCGCTTCGTACATCTGCGGGCTGGTCACCGATGGCTCATCGGCCTCGTTGTGCCCGAGCCTGCGGTAGCAGCAGATGTCGATGATCACGTCCTTGTGGAACTCATTGCGGAAGTCCACCGCCAGACGGGTGGCGAAGCACACCGCCTCGGGATCATCGCCGTTCACGTGGAACACCGGCGACTCCAGCATCTTGGCCAGGTCGGTGCAGTAACGGCTGGTACGCGCCTCGCGTCCCAGCTCGGCCTCGATCGGGTTGGGTGTGGTGAAGCCGATCTGGTTGTTGACGATCAGGTGCACGGTGCCGCCGGTGGCATAGCCCTTGGCCTGCGACAGCTGCAGCGTCTCCATCACCACGCCCTGCCCGGCAAACGCGGCATCGCCGTGGATCAGGATGGGCACGACGCGCTGTCCCAGCTCATCGTCGCGGCGCACCTGACGCGCCTTGACGCTTCCCTCCACCACCGGGTTGACGATCTCGAGATGCGACGGGTTGAAGGCCAGCACCAGGTGCAGGCGCTTGCCCTTCACCTCGACATCGGTGGAAAAGCCCATGTGGTACTTGACGTCGCCGGCACGGCTCAGCGTCTCTGCCGAATACTTGCCCTCGAACTCGGCGAACAGGTCCTTCGGCGACTTGCCGAGCACGTTCACCAGCATGTTCAGGCGACCACGGTGCGCCATGCCGATGACCACTTCCTCGACGTCACGGGCGGCGCAGCTGTTGAGGATCTCGTCCATGGCCGGGATCAGCGATTCCCCCCCCTCCAGCGAGAAGCGCTTCTGTCCGACGTACTTGGTGTGCAGGTAGCGCTCGATCCCCTCGGCCGCCACCAGCTGTTTGAGAATCTCCGGTTTGCGCTCGAGCGTGACCTTCGGCTCGAACGCCGCCGACTCCAGGCGTCGCTGGATCCAGCGCTTTTCCGCCGTCTCGGTGAGATACATGTACTCGGCACCGATGGTGTCGGTGTACACGGACTTGACGATCTTGATGATCTCCCGCAGCGGCAGGCGATCCTGTGCGGCCAGCGTGCCGGTGTTGAAGACCGTGTCCAGGTCGGCCGGCGTAAGTCCGTGAAAGGCGGGATCAAGGTCGGGGATCGACACGGGCTTCTGCAGCCCCAACGGGTCCAGTCGGGCCACCTGGTGGCCCCGCATGCGGTGGTAGTTGATCAGGCGCAGCACCGCCGCCTGCTTCTCCGCCGCCTGGGCGTCGAAACCGCTTTCCGCCGCCGCCAGCCGGCGCGGCTCCCGTGCCAGACGCTCGAACCGCGAAATGACCTCGCTGTGCGGGACATCACGGTTGCCATCGGTGCTGCCCAGGGAGCGGAAGTAGGCACGCCAGCTCGGATCGACCGCCTCCGGGTTCTCGAGGAACTGTTCGTAGTACGCCTCGATATAGGGTGCGTTCGCACCCTGAATCGAGGAGGACTCGATGAAGCTGCGATACCGGCTACCACTCATGACCGTTGCCTTTGGCGCGCCCGCGCCACTGTTACCTACATTGCCTGGTGAGTTGCTGTCGCCATCCCTGGTGCGCTGATCAATCCTTGTGCCAGTCCGCCGTCAATTTCCGCAGATAGTCACGGAAATCATCGGCCAGATCCGGGTGCTTCAAACCGTATTCGACATTGGCTTCGAGATAGCCCAGCTTGGATCCGCAGTCGTACCGCTTGCCCTCGAATTCGTAAGCCAGCACGGTCTGCTCCTGGATCATCATGCTGATGGCATCTGTCAGCTGAATCTCGCCACCGGCACCGCGCGGCGTGCGTTCCAGCAATTTGAAGATGCGTGGGGTCAGGATGTAGCGACCCACCACCGCGAGATTGGAGGGTGCGTCCTCGGCCTTGGGCTTCTCGACGATCCGCCGGATCTCGCCGAGCCCCGGCGCCACCGGCTGCGTGTCCACGACCCCGTAGCTGGAGATCTCTTCCTTCGGCACCTGCTGCGTGGCGATCACCGAGGTTCCGTATTCCTGGTAGACCCGCTGCATCTGGGCCAGACAGGGACGCAACTTGCCGTCGATCAGGTCGTCGGCGAGGATCACCGAGAAGTCCTCGTCCCCCACTGCCGGCCAAGCGCAGAGCACCGCATGCCCCAGGCCAAGCGCCTCGGCCTGGCGGATGAAGATGCAGGTGATCCCCGGCGGCAGGATTTCCTGGACCATCTCCAGCAGCTTGGTCTTGCCACGCTGCTCGAGTTCGGCCTCCAGCTCATAGGCCTTGTCGAAATGGTCCATGATCGAGTTCTTCGACCGGCCGGTGACGAAGATCAGTTCCTGTGCACCGGCGCTGATGGCCTCCTGCACGGCGTACTGGATCAACGGCTTGTCGACCACCGGCAGCATTTCCTTGGCGCTGGCCTTGGTGGCCGGCAGAAAGCGGGTTCCCAACCCCGCCACGGGAAATACGGCTTTACGGATGCGCATGCAGGCTCCTTGGTCGATTTGCATGGAATCCCGGCACGGGCGGCAACTGGCCGAGGCGACGCGTCGGAATGTCCGTACAGTCTACCGCAGCACGCCGCTCAAATGGACCTTGTTGGACCTTTGGGCCAGCATCCAGAAATGAACGCCGTCGTCCTCGGTGTGAAACTTGAGCGCGGCTGCGGCGGGCAGCAGCACCGGCTGCTTGAACTTCACTTCCAGCACCGTCGGCGCCGCCGGCAGCTGCCCCTCCAGCACGCCGAGGCACCGTGCCAGACTCCACATGCCGTGGGCGATGGCACGCGGAAAGCCGAACAGCTTGGCGGTCGCCGCGTAGAGGTGAATCGGGTTGTAGTCGCCGGACACCTTGGCATAACGCCGTCCGGTGTCCGCAGCAGCACGGATCGCATGGTAGTCCGCCAGCCGCGGCGCTTCGGCAGCCGGCGCCGAGGGGCGCGGTGCCCGGCCACTGTCCGCCTTGCCGCCACTTTTACGCCGGTGAATGATGGTGGTGACCGCCGTCCACACCCGCTCCTCGCCCACCGACACATCGGTCAGCAGATCGAACTCGAGGCCGGCCCGGACTTCGCGACACTCTCCGATACGCACCTCGGCATCCCAGGCTTCGCCCACGCCGATGGGGCGGAACTGCTCGATGCGGTTGGATACGTGGACCAAGCCCAGCATCGGCAGCGGAAATTTCGGCTGGGTCATCAGCGCCATGTGCAGCGCCGTCACCGCCACCTGCGGATAGGTGATCGGCAGAAACTCGGAGGGCTCGATGCCGCAGACCTCGCAATACGCAGCCAGACGTGCGGGATCGGGCTGCACGGCAGCCAAACGCAGGGCCAGGGGGGGCAGCTGACGCAGGTTGCCCGGACTGCGCGACGCCGAAGCCGCCGCCTTGAGATACAGGGACAGCGGGGATGGCAGGTCGGTCAGGGTCGCGGTCATCGGTCCTCCAGCAAACATTGGGTCAGGGTGCGGCGTCAGCGCCGACACGGGTTTCCAGCACGACGGTGAGCGGGGCGTCGTCACCCGGCGTCACCGAGGCCACCCGGCCCTCGAGATCGCCCGGGCGCGCCTGAACGTCGGCCCCCGATCCCAGCCGCGCCGTGATCTCCACATGCGCGAACTGCGACAGCCGGACGGACGGCATCATGGCGTCGTCATCGCTCAGCGTGACGGTGACAGGAAATGTCGGCGAAGGCATTCGCTTCACCGCCAGCGGCATCGGCGGGCCGTCCACCGCCTTGGCGAACACCCACAGCACCGGCCGCTCCGGCAGGTCGCCCGGCGGCGGATCGGGCAATTGCACGGTGACCGTCAGCGCGCCACCCCCTGCAGGCAGTCCGCCACCCCAGCGCTCGACGCCCTGTTCGATCACCTCTCGCAGCCGCGGCGGCAGTTCGTGCTGCTGCAGCAAGCGGGTCCAGCGTTCACGGGCGACCTCGATGTCGTCCCGCTGGGCCGCCGCCATGCCCCCATAGAACAGGCCCTTGCCGTGATCGGGCGCCAGCGCCAGTGCCTTCTCGATGCGTTCCGATGGTGCGCCGCGCAGATCCTGGCCCTGGGTCGCCGCCAGTGCCTCAGCCTCGGCGACCCACCAGTCCGGCTGGTCGGGCAGCAGGGCGTTGGCACGGGCGAATGCCTCGGCAGCGCCCTCGGCCTGGCCGTCCGCCATGCGCAGCTGCCCCAGCGTCGCCCAGCCCTGGGCATCTTCCGGGTCGGCCTGTTGCGCGGCCTCACTCGCCGCCAGCGCACGCTTCAGCGCCAGTTGCTCGCCCGCCCGCGGGTCCAGCCGTGCCTGCTCCGCGGTGGTGGCCACCTCCCAGCGACCCTGCTGCCAGTAGAAGGCAGTGGCCAGCACCGGCACCAGTGCCAGCAACACCCACAGCCGGCTGCTGCCGGCGCGGGCATCACGATCCTCCGCGCCCGTATCCGCGAGCAGACGGGCGCCCTGCTCCGCCTTGAGCTGCGAGGCAGTCTCGTCATCCAGGATGCCGCCGGCATGCTCCTGCTCGATCTCGTCGATACGCTGGCGATAGGTCGCCACATTGAGAGCCCGACGCCCTGCCTCGTCACCTGAAGTGCGCCGCCACCAGGGCCGGCTCAGGGCCACCACCGCCAACAGTGTGATCAGGGCCATCAGCCCCAGCGTGAGTTCGGCACTCAACATGGGAAGGGCCACGGTGTCTGCAGGTTCATGGGCGGTGCTTGTCCAGCAGGCGTTTCAGCGCCTCGGGATCCGGTGAGGTGCTCCCGCTGGAGGGGGCACGGCGGGTGAAACGCCACGCCAGGAACAACCCCAGCACGGCCAGCAGAAACGGCCCGAGCCACAGCAGCGCCGTGCGCCACCGCAGCGGGGGGCGGTACAGCACGAAATCGCCGTAACGGGCGGTCAGGTAGTCGCGAATCTCGTCGTCGCTGCGCCCCGCCGCCATCTGGCTGGCCACCTGCTCACGCAGGTCCTGGGCCAGCGGCGCGTTGGATTCGGCGATGCTCTGGTTCTGACAGACCAGACAGCGCAGCTCATGGATCAGGGTCTGATAGCGCTGGGGCTCGGTCACCGGCGTTTCGGCCCTTGCCACTGTCACCAGCAGCAACCCGACAACAGCTGCGAGCAGGACGCGGGCGCGCATCATGGCGCCGTCGCCGTCAGCCGCGGCAGGAAATCCGCTTTCCAGACCGCGGGTGTCACGGCGCCGACGTGCTTGTGCAGGATCACCCCATCGGCGCTGACCAGATAGGTTTCCGGCACACCATAGACGCCCCAGTCGAGGCCCGCGTCGCCCTCCGGGTCACGACCGACCACGGCGTAGGGGTTGCCATGCCGGGCCAGCCAGCGCCGTGCATCGTCCGCGGCGTCCTTGTAGTTGATGCCGACCAGTTGCAGGTTCTGTTCGCGTGCCAGCCCCATCAGCACCGGATGCTCTTCCAGGCAGGGCGTACACCAGCTGGCGAAGAAATTGACCACTGTTGGCTGGCCCCGCAGCGCCGCCTCGGTCAGCCGTTCCGGGCGATCGAGCACGGCCAGATCGAATGCCGGAACCGGCGCCCCGATCAAGGGGCTCGGTACGGTTCTCGGATCCAGCCGCAGGCCGACGCCGAGCAGCACCACCAGGCCCGTCAGCACCAGCACTGGCAGCAGGAACCGCATCAGCCGGCACTCCGGGCCCGCAGGCGATAGCGGCGGTCGGAGATGGCCAGCACCCCGCCCAGCGCCATGATCACCCCGCCCCACCACACCAGGCGCATCATTGGCTTGTAGTACAACCGCAGGGCCCAGTCTCCGGCATCCCCCACCGGTTCGCCGAGGGAAGCATAGAGGTCTCTGAACGGGGTGTGATCGACATCGGCATCCGTCATCACCTGGCGGGCACCACGATAGAAACGTTTCTCGGGGTGCAGCACCGCCAATTCGCGCTCGCCCCGCGCCACCCGCAAGGTGCCTCGCTCGGCATCGTAATTGGGACCGGGCACTTCATGAACGCCGTCGAAGGTGAAGCGATATCCCGCGAGTTCGGTGGACTGCCCCGGCCCCAGCCGCACATCACGTTCGATGCTGAACTGGCTGACGAAGGTCACTCCGAGCACAAAAATGCCCAATCCTGCATGGGCCGTTGCCATGCCCAGCACGGCACGCGGTGGCAGACGCCCGCTTTGACGCCAACGCCGCCAGGGCTCCGACAGGGCTGCCACCAGCGTCCAGCTTCCCAGCCAGGCGCCGGCCACCACGGCCATCCCCCAGCGCACGCTCATCAGCGTCACCACCACCAGCCCGAGCACCAGCGAAATGCCGGCAGGCGTCCGCAACCGGCGCACCACGTCGGCCAACCGGGCGCGTTTCCAGTTGACGGCACTGGCCATGCCGACCAGTACCGCCAGCGGCAGCGTCAGGGGCACGAAAACCGCATTGAAGTACGGCGGCCCGACCGAGAGTTTGCCAAGTGACAGGGCATCGGCGATCAGGGGCCACAGAGTGCCCAGCAGTACCGCCGCGGCCGCCACCACCAGGAAGACATTGTTGATCAGCAAGAGGCCTTCACGAGACCCCAGCGAGAACGAGGCGCTCACCGCCAGACGTGGCGCACGCCAGGCATACAGTGCGAAGGCGGTACCGACCACTGCTGCCAGGAACCCGAGAATGAAGACCCCTCGGGCGGGATCGGTGGCAAAGGCATGGACGCTGACAAGCACCCCGGATCGCACCAGGAAGGTTCCCAGCAGCGACAGCGCGAAAGCGAGAATCGCCAGCAGCACCGTCCAACTCTTGAGCAGGCCCCGCTTCTCGGTGACAACCAGCGAATGGATCAACGCCGTGCCCACCAGCCAGGGCATGAAGCTCGCATTCTCCACCGGGTCCCAGAACCACCAGCCGCCCCATCCCAGCTCGTGATACGCCCACCAGGACCCCAGGGTGATGCCCAGGGTCAGGAACAACCACGCGGCCGTGGTCCAGGGCCGGGTCCAGCGGGCCCAGGCGGCATCCAGCTGGCCGGTGATCAGCGCCGCCAGCGCAAAGGCGAACGCCACCGAGAAACCGACGTAGCCCATGTACAGCAGCGGCGGGTGCACGATCAGTCCGGGGTCCTGCAGCAAGGGGTTGAGATCCTTGCCATCGGCCGGAATCGGCAACAGGCGATCGAAGGGATTCGAGGTAAGCACAGTGAACAGCAGAAAGCCGATCATGATGGCGCCCAGCACTGCCAACACGATGGCGCTCATCTCTGCAGGCAGGCGCCGGTTGAACGCGGCAACCGCCGCCGTCCACCCCGCCAACATCAGGATCCACAACAGCAGCGAGCCCTCGTGCCCCCCCCACACGGCAGAAATCCGATAGGCCAGCGGCAGTTCCGAATGGCTGTTCTGGGCCACATAGGTGACCGAGAAATCACCCTGTACGAACAGCGTGGTGAGACAGGCATACGCCACCACCACCAGGGCCAACTGCACCAGCGCCGCAGTGCCGGCGAAACGCATGGCCTTGAGGTCATGGCGCCAGGCACCGATCAGCGGCACCACTGCCAGCAGCAGCGAGACCCCGAGCGCCAGCAACAGCGCGAAATGACCAATTTCAGCGATCATCCGCGCTGTGCCGCCATCGACTTGAAGGGCTCGCAGGAGTGCCCGGTCTCGGTCTTGAGCGAGGCCGCCAGCTCAGGCGGCATGTAGTTCTCGTCGTGCTTGGCGAGCACCTCGTCGGCTTCGAAGACGCCGCCTTCCCCCATGTAACCGCTGGCGACAATGCCCTGCCCCTCCCGGAACAGATCCGGCAGGATGCCCTCGTAGCGGACCGGCAGACTGTGGGCACAGTCGGCAACCACGAAGGTCACTTCGAGACCGTCTCCGCGCTGCACACTGCCGGTCTCCACCACCCCACCCAACCGCAGGTGCGCGGTCGCGGACGGCGCATCCGAGAGGAGGTCACTGGGCGTCACGAAGTACATCAGGTTTTGCTGGAACGCGGTAAAGCCCAGCACCGCGGCAAGGCCCAGTCCCAGCAGGACCGCAGCGACCGCCACAATGCGACGACGTTGCGTGCGGGTCATGCGTCCTCCTGATCACGCCACCAGGCGCGGCGCTGTGCCCCCGGGGCCCAGAGGTTCCAGCCATAGACCGCCAGTGTCGCACCGAAGCTTCCCCACACGTAAGCGGCATAGCCGCCCATCTGCCAAAAACCATCCATTACTGCATGTCCTCCTTGAGGGCCTTGACCCAGGCACTGGTCCGCTCGCGCCGCAGCAGCTCATTCTGTGTACGCAGCAGAACGGACTGCGCCACCAGCAGCAGGGTTCCCAGCAGGCAGGCATAAAGCGGTACCGCCATCGCCGTGGAGATGGTGGGCGCCCCCATTTTGAGGATGGTGGAGGTCTGGTGCAGGCTGTTCCACCAGTCCACCGAATACTTGACGATCGGCACGTTGATGACACCCACGATGGCGAGCCAGGCTGCCGCCCGCGCCGCCCGCCGGGGCTCCTCGATGGCCTGCGCGATGAGGATGACCCCGAGGTAGAGAAACAGCAGCACCAGTTCCGACGTCAGGCGCGCATCCCACACCCAATAGGTGCCCCACATCGGCTTGCCCCAGAGCATGCCGGTGATCAGGGCCAGCACGGTCAGGCTCGCCCCCACCGGGGCCGCAGCCACCAGCACGCACTCGGCCAGCTTCATGCGCCAGATCAGCGCGATCGCGCCGGCTACCGCCATGGCGGTATAGACCGACAGCGACAGGGCGGCCGCCGGCACATGGACATAAATGATGCGGAACGCATCCCCCTGCTGGTAGTCGGCCGGCGCCAGCACCAGGCCGGCAAACCACCCGTAGCCCAGCAGCAACAGCGCCGACGCGCCCAGCCACGGCGACAGCCGCGCAGCAAAGCGGTAAAAGCTGGGCGGTGAGGCCAGCCGATGGAACCAGGTCCACATCGCGGATGCGTGCTCCGTAGGATGAACGTCAGTCAAATGCGCTGCGCAGCGCGCTGGCGCAGGCCCAGGGCAACGCTGTCAGTGCCAGGACCGCCAGGAATCCCAGAAAGTATAACGGAGCCATCGGGTCCGCTCCGCTCAGCGCTGCACGGACACTGCCCCCCCCGAAGATCACCACCGGTGCCAGCAACGGCAGCACCAGCAGCGGCATCAACGCGCCGGCCCTGGGCAGGCCGACCGCCAGGCTGCTGGCGAGTCCCCCGACCATCACCAGCACCAGGGTGCCCAGCGCCAGGCCACCGCACAGCACCGACCAGGCGGCGGCCGGCACCCCCAGCGCGCCCGCGATCGGCACCGCCATCAGCGCCAGGGGCAACCCGTGGATGACCCAATGCGCCAGCAGCTTGGCCATCACGATCAAGGGCAGCGGGGTGTCGGCGAGGCACCATTGTTCCAGCGTGCCATCGTCAAACTCCGGGTGAAACAGGCGGTCCAGCGACATCAGTGATGCCAGCAGGGCCCCGACCCACAGCACCGCCGGCGCGAAACCGGCCAGGGCCGGATCATTGGGACGCCCGCCGAAGGCGAACAACGCCGCCACCAGAAGATAGAACGCCAGCGGCAGGAGCAGATCGGTGGGCTGGGTCCGCGCCAGCCGCCATTCCCGGCGCCACAGTCCGATCAGGAGGCGCATGCATCCCCCAACGCACAGGTCCGCACATCGCCGATGCCGGCAGGCAGGGGCTGGTGACTGGTGACCAGCAATGCCCCGCCCTGACGCCGGTGCCCGGCCACCAGGTCGGCAAACAGGTTCAGACCGGCGTGATCCAGCCCATCCAGAGGCTCATCCAGCACCCAGACCGGCCGGGGGGCCAACCGCAGCCGGGCCAGCGCCACCCGACGGCGCTGACCTGCAGACAATGCTCTGCAGGCGCGGAATCGCTGCGCGAACACCCCGAGACGCTGAAGTGCGTCAGCAAGATCACCGTCGGCATCGGCCTGCAGCTGACGCCAGGCCTCCAGATTCTCCCAGGGTGTCAGCACGCCACTCAGACCATTCCGGTGCCCCAGCCAATGCCGGGCCGCGGGCGCTTCGACCGCGCCTTCCCAGGGACGCCGCAAGCCGGCGGCCACCTCCAGCAAGGTGGTCTTGCCCGTGCCATTGGGGCCGGTCAGGTGCACCACCTCGCCAGCGACCAGGCGCAGCGCAAATCCGCGCACCAGCACCCGCTGGCCGCGGCCGGTGACAATGCCAGTGAGCGTCAACAGGGCCATGGGCCGCGAAGTGTACGGGAAGGGTCGCGGCGGAGACACGCCCCGCGTCGGGCTGACTACACTATGCGCCCTTTCGCCTGACTCACCGCCCCATGGCCGCACAGATCATCGATGGCAAGGCCGTCGCCCAGCAGGTCCTTTCCCGGGTCACCCAGGCCGTACTGACGCGCCGGAGCCGCGGCCATCGCGCACCCTGCCTCGCCACCGTTCTGGTCGGCGACGATCCCGCCTCCCATGTGTACGTGCGCAACAAGCGCCGCGCCTGCGAAGCCGTCGGCATCACCTCGCGCCCGCTGCAGTTCGACCCTGATGTGGCCCAGTCGCAACTGCTGGAGGAAGTGGACCGGCTCAACGCCGATCCCGACGTCGATGGCATTCTCGTCCAGCTGCCGCTGCCCGCCCATCTCAACAGCGTCGCCGTCACCGAACGTATCGTGGCCCATAAGGATGTGGACGGCTTTCACCCCTACAACCTCGGCCGCCTGGCGCAGCGCATGCCCGTGCTGCGTCCCTGCACCCCTTACGGGGTGATGGAGCTGCTGCGCGCGGCGGGCGAAACCTTCAAACGCCGGACCGCGGTGGTGGTTGGCGCCAGCAACCACGTCGGCCGGCCGATGATGCTGGAACTGATGTTGGCCGGCGCCACGGCCACCTGCTGCCACCGGTTCACTGCAGATGTCGCCGCCGAGGTGGGACGCGCCGACATCGTGGTGGTCGCTGTCGGCAAGCCGGGGATGGTGCGCGGCGCCTGGATCAAGCCCGGCGCCACCGTGATCGATGTCGGCATCAACCGCACCGAGGACGGGCGACTGGTCGGGGATTGCGCCTACGAGGAGGTGGCCGAACGGGCGGCCTTCATCACGCCGGTGCCGGGCGGGGTTGGCCCGATGACGGTGGCCATGCTGATGCAGAACACCCTGCAGGCCGCAGAGCTCGCCACCACCTGACCCGGCGCCGCCGAAGCGGCCGGATGTTACGAACCGGTCGCGGTCGAGGCCGGCTCGACGGAAGGTCGGTACCGCACTCGCTGCGTGGGAAATTCACAACTGAATGTGCTGCCCACACCGACTTCGCTTTCGATGCTGAGCCGGCTGTCGTGGTGTTCCAGCACGTGCTTGACGATGGACAGCCCCAGCCCGGTGCCGCCGCTGGCGCGTGAACGCCCCACGTCCACTCGGTAGAAGCGCTCTGTCAGGCGGGGAATGTCCTCCTGCGCGATACCGATGCCGGTGTCAGCGACGGCGTACACCGCCGCGCCGGACGCTGCGCGCCGGCACCGGATGCGGATATTGCCGGGAGGGGGGGTATACCGCACCGCGTTGACGGCGAGGTTGGTGAACAGGCTCATCAGCTCGATCTCAACGCCGAGAATCTGCAGGCCGTCCTCGATATCCACTTCAAAGTGATGCTTGACCGGACCGCTGCTCAACAGGCGCGCCTCCTCCACCACCCGCAGGATCAAGGGGTGCACCGGCACCCAGTCATGGCGGGACTGAACCTCCGACTCCAGACGCGCCAGCTTGAGCATGTCGTTGACCAGCGACTCCATACGGATCGACTGGTTGCGCATTTCGCCCAAAGGACCGCTCCAATCCGCCAGCCCGCCCCCTTGCCGGGACTCCGCCTCCATCATCTCCAGATACCCCTTGAGCACCGTCAGCGGTGTCCGCAGCTCGTGGGATGCGTTGGAGACAAAATCGCGGCGTGCCGCATCCAGACGGCGCAACTCGGAGACGTCGCGAAGCATCAGCAGACGCTGGCCCTGTCCGTAGGAGATCAGCCGTGCAGACAGGGTCTTGGTCCGGTTGATCGGCGATGGCAGCTCGATTTCCTGATCGAACGCGCCTCGCTGCAGGTATTCGGTGAAGCGGGGGTGGCGCATCAGCGTTGCCACCCGCAGTCCGACATCGAGGGTGCGCAGCCCCAGCAGCGTCTGCGCTGCAACGTTGAACCGCAGGATGTCGCCGCGCTCGCTGAGGACCACTGCACCATCCGGCAGAGCCGCTGTCGACGCCTGAAACTCCGACAGCATGGCCGCAAGCCGCTTCTTCTTCTTGCGGTTACGCCGGTGCATATCGGCCAGGCGGTCAAAGGCCTCGCCCCAGAGGCCTCCCGGTTCCGGCAATTCGTGCCGCTTGGGACTGCGCAACCAGATCAGCAGGGCCGCAAGATGACGGTACTGGATCGCCAGGTACATCGTCAGCACCACGATCAAGCCCCACACCGCGCCCGAGAACAAGGCTCCCACCAAGCTACCCAGACCACTCAGCAGCAGCAGCTTGAGAAGCTCCTGGCGCCACGCCGACCGCAGCCGCTGCTGCTCCGGAGTCAGCGGCGCGCGCGGCATGATCAGAATTTCTCTGAGAAGCGGTAACCGGTGCCGCGGACCGTCTGGATCATGTCGGCATAGCCGAAGGGCTCCAGCGCCTTGCGCAAACGACGAATGTGCACGTCGACCGTACGCTCCTCGACATACACGTTCTGCCCCCAGACCCGATCCAGCACCTGTTCCCGGGTGTAGACCCGCTCAGGGTGACTGACGAAGAAATGCAGCAGGCGGTACTCGGTGGGACCGAGCTTCACCGGCTCCCCCTGCGCAGTCACGCGCTGGCTGGCGGCATCCACTTCCAGACCGTTGATCTGCAGTCGCTCTTCCTCACCGCCCGGCATGCTGCGGCGCAACACGGCCTGGATGCGCGCCACCAGTTCGGGAAACGAGAACGGCTTGGAGACATAGTCGTCACAGCCGGTGTTGAGCCCCCGCACCTTGTCTTCCTCTTCGGCGCGCGCGGTCACCATGATCACCGGGATGTCGCGGGTTGACGCCGAGCTCTTCAGCTCGCGTGTCAGCTCGACCCCGCTGATGCCCGGCATCATCCAATCCATGAGAATCAGGTCGGGGCGTTCATCGGCCATGCGCAGGCGCGCCTCCTGCGCATCACCGGCCTCGGCGACCCGAAACTCCGCGCGCGTCAGGGCGAACCGCACCATCTCGCGGATGGCCGATTCGTCCTCCACTACCAGAATCAGTTTGTTCTGCATGCTCACTGCCGGATTACACGTCAGAAATCAGGCTATTAGCAAGGCGTTACAGAACTGTGACAAGACTGCAGAAAGATGACCGCCATGTGTCAGCCACTCAGCGGCGCGGCACCATGCCGGGCGGCAGCCGCCCCGCCAGGCCCCGCATCATCTTGGAAAGACCGCCACCGGCCACCTTCTTCATCATGTCGCGGGTAGTGTCGAACTGACGCAGCAACTGGTTGACCTGTTGCACCTCGACACCGGCACCCGCCGCGATTCGCCGCTTGCGCGAGGCCTTGATCAGGTCGGGAAATCGACGCTCCTGCGGCGTCATGCTGTTGATGATGGCGATAGTGCGTCGCACCTGCCGCCCGGTATCCACGTTCTTCAGCTGGGCCTGCATCTGGGCGCCCCCGGGCAGCTTTTCCAGCAGCGATTCCACCGAACCGAGGTTCTGCATCTGCTCCATCTGCTCACGGAAATCGGCCAGATCGAAGCGCTTGTTTTTCTTTAGCTTCTCGGCCAGCTTGGCCGCCTTTTCCTGATCGACCTTGCGGCTCGTCTCCTCAATCAGGCTGAGCACATCCCCCTGACCGAGAATGCGATTGGCGATCCGGTCGGGGTGAAACACCTCCAGTTTGTCGGACTTCTCGCCAATCCCCAGAAACTTGATCGGCCGGCCGGTGACCTGGCGAACCGAAAGCGCCGCCCCACCCCGTGCATCCCCGTCCACCTTGGTGAGCACCACCCCGGACAAAGGAACGGCTTCGGCAAAGGCCTTGGCGGTGTTGGCGGCATCCTGACCCGTCATGCTGTCCACCACGAACAGCGTCTCGGTCGGGCTGACCCGACCGTGGAGGTCGGCGATCTCCGCCATCATCTCGGCATCCACCGTCGTCCGGCCTGCCGTATCGATGACGAGGACGTCGAAGTACTGCCGCTTCGCCTCGGCGAGGGCTGCCAACGCGATATCGGCGGGTTTCTCGCCGACTGACGATGGAAAGCACTCAACCCCCACCTGTCCCGCCACGATGCGCAGCTGCTCGATCGCCGCCGGCCGATACACGTCACAGGACACCACCATCACCTTCTTCTTGTCCTGCTCCTTCAGCCGGCGCGCCAGCTTGCCGGTCGTGGTGGTCTTGCCCGACCCCTGCAGCCCCGCCATGAGGATCACCACTGGAGGTTGCGCACGCAGATTCAGCGGCTCGGTGACGCCTCCCAGGGTCTCGGTCAGCGCCTGCTGAACGATCTTGAGAAACTGCTGGCCTGGCGTCAGGCTCTGCGTCACTTCGACACCGAGCGCGCGCGTTTTCACCTGCTCCACGAACTGCCGCACCACCGGCAGCGCCACATCCGCCTCGAGCAGTGCCATGCGGAGCTCGCGGCTGGCGGCATTGACCTGGTCTTCGGTCAGGCGCCCCTGACCGCGCAGGGCGTCCAGCACGCCGGACAGACGTTGGCTCAGCGATTCAAACACAGTGCAGTCCCATCAACGGAAGAGTCGCCAGTTTACTCGCTGTCATCGGTCGACTCCGCCGCCGATGGCGGCCCGAAACGCACCGAAACCGATACTGGCCCAGACGGCAGCCCATCGAGACGATAGGTAAAGGCCTTGCCCTGCTGCACCAGTGGAAACAGCCCACCGACAGCGCCCAGGCTGATGCGATCACCTTCATGCAACTGCAGACCCTCCCGCCGCAACTCGGCCACCAACCACAGCACCACACGCAGGGGATGCCCCATGAGCGTGGCCGTCGGCGCGGCCTGAACCTGTCGACCGTTCTCGTCAATCAGCAAGGTCTGTGCGTCCGCAAGTGCCTGCAGGAAGACCGGGTCGGTCTGCATCGGCACCCCTGGCCCCATGACCAGGCGCGTTGCCCCGATATTGAGGGCCACCAGACCGGTGCCGGTCACCACCGCGTCCGCTGTGAAAGGAATAGCCGGCAGTTCGATCAGGGGATGCACGCTGGCGAGGTGAGCCGCCACTTCTTCAATCGTAGTGGCCCGGTTGATGGCTTCGTCGGCCACCACCACCAGCAAATCCGGCTCCAGCAACGGACGGTGCCCGTAGTCCGCCGGAACCGTTGCGCCATCTTCCACGAACATGTCCGCCAGCAGTACGCCAAAGGCCGGTTGATCGATCTGGAACTGGAGCTGCCCAGCCGGACCGGTAAACCCCACCTTGTACCCCACCGGCGGCCCGAAGCGGCGCTGCAACGCCTCGACATAGGTGCGCTGGGCACAGTAGGCCTCCTTGAGGGTGAGCGGCGCCTGCGGCAGTCGCACGGTGTCGTGCGGATAGCGCGCGGCCCAGATCCCGGTCGTAACCGCATCCGGACACTCGGCAGCGGCGGCAGGCGATCCCAACATTGCCGCCCACATCACCCCCATGGCCAGTCCGCGTTTCATCATGATGTGAATCCTGTTCGTGTTAGGTCGCGCACGCTGAGCCGCGTGCACCCGTCATCCCAGCCATTGGGCCCCGGCCATGCCGATCGCGAAACCCAGCACGGCGCCCAACGGCGGCCAGCCCCGTCGCCGCATCGGCACCCGCGGCGCAATATCCTGAAACAGCAGGTACAACACACCGCCACCCGCAAACGTCATGATGCCCGCAGTGACATGTGGCGCATCCTGTAACAACTGATGACCGGCGAATGCCGCCAGCGGGCCGAGGGTACTCAGGGCCAATAGCAAACCGAGACAGGTCAGCGGCCCGCTCCCGGAGCCGCGCTGCTCATGAAAGGCGTTGAAACCCTCCGGCAGGTTCTGCGCACCAATGAACAGTGCCAGCAGCAAGCCCAACTGCGGATCGACAGAGAAGGTCGCCCCCAGCGACAGCGCCTCGGGCACATAGTCCATCAGCATTGCCAGCAGTTGCGCACGCGGCCCCGCCTGTCGCGAGAGCTGCCAGTCGATCACGGCAAAGGCTGCACCACCGCAAAGGAACACTGACAGCAAAACGCCCGCAGGCAATACGGCCATGCCTTCGGGCAGCAGTGCGAAGACGACAGCTGCCAGCAGCAATCCACCGCCCAGGGCCACCACCGCATGCATCAAGGCACGGCCCTGTCGGCCATGCGGCGCCCCCAGGCGCCAAGCCAGCGCACCTCCCAATACGGCGGTCAATCCAGCACACCACGAGAGCAACAGCATCGTGGACAGCGCGGTGTTCATGGGAGCACCGTCACGGCTCCGCCCGGCGGCGGCGATCAGCCCAGGTCGGCCTTGTGCTGAATGATGCGGCTGGCGATGCCGTAGGCCAGTGCCTCATCCGCGTTCATCCAATAGTCGCGCTCGATGTCCAGCATCACCGTTTCCAGCGGCTTGCCGGTCTGGCGAGCGATCACCCGCGCCAGACGCTCGCGGATACGAAGGATTTCTTTGGCCTGGATGGCAATGTCGGTGGCCTGACCGCGCCCACCACCCGCAGGCTGGTGGATCATGAACCGCGTATTGGGCAGGCACACCCGGCGTTCCTTCGGCGGTGCCAGGAAGATATGAGCGCCGGCACTGGCCACCCACCCGGTGCCGACCGTGGTCACCGGTGCCTCAATGAAACCGATCATGTCGTGAATGGCATCACCGGATTCAACGTGTCCGCCGGGCGAGGAGATCAGCATGGTGATCGGCGCCTTGGACTCCTCCGACAGCGCCAACAGCCGCCGGCAGGTGGCCTGCGCCATCAGGTCGTTGATCTGCCCGAACACCATGACGAAGCGCGACTTGAACGCAAACTGCTCTTCAAGGCGGCTGACAAGCTCCGGCAACTGAATGCGGTCATCTTGCTCGGAAAGGCGAAGGGTCATCGTGAGGTCCTGTCGAAAGGTCGAATGAGGTCTGGCCGATATTGTAGGGCCTTCCCCAACGGGTACGCGGTTCAGCGGATCTCGCCCGTCCCGGCAAGATCGACCGTGATCCCCGCAGCTCCCCCGGTCAGCTGCGCGCGCAGGTCGTCCGGAAGCGGTTGCTTGCGATGATCTCCGGCGCTGACCAGCACATAGGTGATCTCCGAGACCGCCACCGCACGCTCATCCGGCCAACCCCGGATATCCACGTGCAACGTGAACGAGGTATTGCCGAGTCTGAGCGGCCGAACCCGCAGGGCGAGCACCTCGTCGAAACGGGCCGGCCCGCTCCAGTCCGTGGCCAGACGGACCACCTGCGTATCAAGCCCCCGCGCCAGCAACGTGGCGTAGCCCCCCAGCAAGGCCCGCATGAACTCGGTCATTGCCAGGTCGACGTAGTCACCATAGCGCGCATTGAAGACCACGCCTTGGGCATCACACTCGGCGTAGCGGACCCGCAGCAGGACGCGAAAATCGGGGACCATAAAGGCGTCAGAAGTCCGAGTACCGTCGGCGACGTGTGCTGCGTCCCAGCCACGGCAACACCAGCCCGCCAAGCACGCCCGCACCGATCAGACCGGCGGCGGTGAGCATGTTCTTGCGGCGTGACTTCTGCTCACTGTAGCGCTGCACCACCTCGGCATTGTCACGTTCGAGCTCGGCGATACGTGCGCGCAGCGCAGCGTTGTCTTCAGCGAGCTCTGCGGCCGGCTTGAGCGCGGCCAGCTCGTCGCTGACATCGGTCAGTGTGGCCTGAAGGGTCTTGGCCTCGGCTTCGGAGGCCTCGAGCGCGGACTCCACCGCGGCCAGGCGCGTCGCCGCCGCCGGCGTTTCCGTCAGAAACCGGGCGGTGACCCAGCCTTCGGTACCGCTCGCGGTACGGATGCGCGCAAAACTTTCGGGGCCCATCGACTCGATCAGGGTGACCTCGTCACCACTGCGGACCACGCCGAGATAGTCGGCATTGTTGCTGGGCCCGGCGCGGACGGTTACCGCGATCTCATCATCAATGTAGCGTTGGGATTCGGCAGTCGCGACGGTGGCTGCCAGCGCCAGCAGCGGCGCCAGGGTCAGTGCAGTACGTTTCATGGTGGCGCGAGTCTACCAAGCCAAACCGGAACCGGCCGGCTCGGCCGAATCACGGCAGCCGTCCGGGGCCTGGAAACACTGCCGCTGTCGCTGTCGTGTCAACAGGCCCAGAGCGGCAGAAACCCGCCGGGCGAGGCAACGTCGTTTCGAGGCAGGTTGGGGGTTGGTTTGAGCTCAGCAGCGGGCTCTATTGGCCGAAGTGCGGGGCGGAACACCACACTAGGGAGCGCCCCCGACCGCGGCGGCCAGTCCGATCATGTAGAGACCACTGAGCAGCCCGATCACGAACACCGCCGAGCGCAGTACAGCCATGTTGGCGATGTAGAACGCCGCATGCGCCAGACGGGTGAGCACGAAAACCATCGCAGCGATGGCGGAACGCTCGGCATCGGCGCCCGCACTGTGGGCCACGAACACCACGGCGGTAAAGAAGATCAGGGCTTCCCACGCATTCTGCTGCGCAGCCCAGACCCGCGCGCCGGCGCCCTCGAGCTTGGCCGCCTGCAAACGCGGGTGCTGATTGTCCATCACACCGAACTGGCGACGACGATAGGCCCCTCCCATGCCGGCGAGACCAAACGGCATCAGCGCCACCATCACCAGGCACCACAAGGGAATCGTCATCGTTCTCTGCTCCACTCCAGTCCAATCCGGAGCGTAGCCGATGCACCCTGTTCCGCGCGACGGGGGACGCGAACATGGGAGAATGCGGACCTGTCAGAACGGTCTTTGCCGATGCTCCGAATCACCGAACTCTCACTCCCGATCGAGCATCCCGAGGACGCGCTGCGCCAGGCCGTACTTCAGCGGCTCGCGATACCCGAACACGACCTGCTGGCACTCCACATCTTCCGTCGCGGCTACGACGCCCGGCGCAAGCACGATGGCCTGCGATTCGTCTACACGGTGGACTGCGAGCTCCGCGACGAAATCACGGTACAGGCTCGCCACGCCGGCGACCGCCAGATCGGCGCAACACCCGATACCCGGTACCACCCGGTGGCGCAGGCTCCGGCTGGCAACACGGCGCGACCGGTGGTGGTGGGGTTCGGTCCCTGCGGAATCTTTGCCGCGCTGTTGTTGGCGCAGATGGGGTTCCGACCCCTTGTACTGGAACGCGGCAAGCCGGTCCGTGAGCGTACCCAGGACACCTGGGGACTGTGGCGTCGCGGCACGCTCAATCCGGGCTCGAACGTCCAGTTCGGCGAGGGCGGTGCGGGCCTGTTCAGCGACGGCAAACTGTACAGTCAGGTGAAGGATCCCCGCTTCTATGGCCGCAAGGTGCTGCAGGAACTGGTGGCTGCCGGCGCGCCCGAGGAGATCCTCTACGTCAGCAAGCCGCATGTCGGGACGTTCCGCCTCACGGGGGTCGTGACCCGTATTCGTGAAACCATCGAATCACTGGGCGGCGAAGTCCGCTTCGATCAGCAGGTCGTCGACCTGCTGATCGACAACGGTGCAGTCCGGGGCGTCGGCCTCGCCGACGGCCGCCAGCTGCATAGCGAGCATGTTGTCCTCAGTGTCGGCCACAGTGCGCGCGACACCTTCCGCATGCTGCACCGACTGGGTGTCTTCATGGAGGCCAAGCCCTTCTCGGTGGGTTTTCGCATCGAGCACCCCCAGTCGATCATCGACCGCGCCCGCCTGGGCGCCTATGCCGGGCATCCCCTGCTGGGCGCCGCGGACTACAAGCTGGTTCACCACGCCAGCAATGCCCGCTCGGTGTACAGCTTCTGCATGTGCCCCGGCGGCACCGTGGTGGCCGCCACTTCGGAACCCGACCGAGTCGTCACCAATGGCATGAGTCAGTACTCACGCAACGAGCGCAACGCCAACGCGGGTATCGTCGTGGGCGTCGCACCGACGGACTTCCCGGGCGGTGCGGACGCCGGCCCGCTGGCGGGCATCGCCTTCCAGGAAATGCTGGAGTCACGGGCCTTTGACCTGGGCGGACGCAACTACCATGCACCTGCTCAACGGGTCGGCGATTTCCTCGCTGGACGCGCCACGACCTCACTGGGCGCGGTGCAGCCCAGCTACACGCCGGGCGTGAATCTGTGCGACCTCGGCGATGCCCTCCCCGGCTACGCCATCTCCGCCCTTCGGGAAGCCCTGCCCGTGTTCGACCGGCAGATCCGTGGCTTCGCCATGGATGACGCCATGCTCACGGCGGTCGAGACCCGCACCTCCTCCCCGTTGCGCATCCGTCGTGACGCCGGCTATCAAAGCCTGAACACGCCTGGGCTCTACCCTGCAGGCGAAGGCGCGGGCTACGCAGGCGGCATTCTCTCGGCGGCAATCGACGGCATCCGTGTGGCGGAAGCCGTCGCGGTGGCGATGCAGGGGGGACTGCCGGAGGCGGCTTGAGATACCCGGTCGCCCCCCGGATGATAGGACCATGAGCGAACCATCATCCGACGCCGCCGCTGACACTGAACGCATCAGCTATCAGACTTTTGGCGAAAACTTCATCCGCTACCTGGTAACCGTGCCGCGTCTGCGTGGCGAGATCGAGGATGCACTGAAAGCCACCGTTGAGGGCTCCACCGCAGCCCTGCCCAAGGATCTGCTGGTGGCGGACTACCAGTTCCAGCCGCGCGACCTGTTCATCGATCATCGCCAGCAGGACGCCGCCGAAGTCGGGTTCACGCTGAAACTGACGGGCCTGCTGGCCCTGACACTGCGCCTGATGGGCATATCCGCGCGCGCACCCATGGAGGTGGAAATCCGCGTCGACGTCGATGTGCAGACTTTCGCCCCCTTGATCATCCGCCTGTTGCCGCATCGGGTAACCGGCAAGTCGATCCGGGTGAACGCGGCGATGCCGTCCGAGCTGAGGGCGCTGCCGACGGCCCTGCTTGACCGCCTCAACCCCCTGGTACTGGCGGTGCGCGAAAGCATCGTGCGGGAGGTCAACGCACAACTGGCCCGTCCCGAACTGCAGGCCCTGGCAACAATCGATGTCCTCAAGCTGGCGGGCGCCGCCATGGAGGCGCGAAACTGACCTTCGGTCAGCGCCGACGCAGTCGCAAGGCAATGCGGCCCAGAAAGGCGGTCTGGCTCGCCAGATACCCCTGGTACTTCGGCAAGGCGTCGGCGACATCGGCCTGCCGGCGGTGGTAGAAGACATGCAAGGCGGGCGCGGGAATGCGCTCCAGCTGCCGGATGTTGAGGCTGGGCACCACGATCAGCTTCGGCATCAGTGGCAGCTTGATGTACTCCACAGCCGGTTTGCCACACGCCCGGCAGACACCACGCTGCACCGCCGGTGGCGGGCGGAAGGTTCGATAGTCGACGGAAGCCTCGTCCGGCAAGGCGACATCGTCGGCATGGAACACTGTGATGTCGGCAAAGGGTGCCTGGTTGAACGACTGGCAGATGGTGCAGTGGCAATAGCCACGCAACAGCGGCGCGCCATGGATGGTGTACTCGACTGCTCCGCACGGGCACCCGCAAACCAACCCCGCGTCGGCGGACAATGAGGAAGAGGACAGGGTCATCGGCGCTCCGGGTCGCTCGGTTGGGCACCGAGTATGCCGAATCACCCCACCGGCTCACCAATGCCGCGGCATGTAGCGGCAAACCGTGTCGTAGTAGTCGAGGATGCGATCGTAGGCGCGTTGCACCGCGATCGCGTCCAGCGCCGAGACCCGCAGGGGCACAGTTGCTGCCTGCCCTTCGGCGCCGGCGAGCGGCGTCGTCATGGCGCGAACGAAATCGCTGAACTCCTCACGCAGCTCATACGGCAGGTCATCGGCAGGATCGAGGTGCACCAGATGGCCGATCAGTGCCTCGATCAGGCGCTCGCGTGGCGCCGCGGTGCCGGTCAGCACCTGCACCGCGAGGTGAAGCTTCTCCCACCCGCGGCTGAATCCGGCAGAGGGGGCGCCCGGTGGATATCGCCTGTCACCGGCGCTCATGCCACGCCCGCTCCCGCAACCCGCCGCCAGTCTGCCCTGCTTCCCATGCCACCTGTCTGCCTCCCTGGCCTGCCACCGCCGACGCAAGCGTCCGCGACGAGAATCTGACAATGAACGGGCGACAGTCTGCCCCAGCCAGCGTGCGGCGGGATCACCTTCGCGCACCCAGGGGCTACCGTCTGTCGCCTCACGCGCGCCATGACGCCGGCACCGACCGCGCACGCTGCCGGGCATCGACGCGGGATTGTGAGGCCTTACTGCAATCAATTATTATTATCGTCTGCTTGCTTCCCGCCGCCACCACGTGAGCCCCGACGCCCCCGACGCCGACCTGCCCGGACACTGGCACCGCCTGCGCGCCCTGGTGCAGCGGGAGACCGGCTGTGAGGCTGCGGCAGCTGATGCCGTCCAGGAAGCCTATCTGCGATGGTTCGCCAAACCTGATCGCGCCGACGTCGAAAACCCCGGTGGCTACCTCTATCAAGCCGCCCTGAACATCGCACGGACGCTGCGCACACGGTCGGGGCGTGAACAGGCGGCGCTGCGTCTGCTGGCGGTGGACGAGACCACCGTCGCGGATGACCGCAGTCCCGAACGGGCCTGCCTCGACGAACAGAAGCTGCGCGACGTCATGCGACGGATCGACCAGCTCCCTCCACGGTGCCGGGAAGTCTTCGTTCTGTACCGCTTTCACGGCATCGACCAGGGTGAGATCGCACGCCGCCTCGGCATCTCGCGGAACATGGTCGAACGCCACGTCATTCGCGCCATGCGCGACTGCAGGGATACCCTGCGAGACGACGGCTAGCCACGACCCGCCCATCCGCCATCGTAGCCATGGACGCCACGAAAGCCCCGACATGCCGACACCGGCCCCTGGATGACCAGGCCTTGCGCTGGTTCATGGCTCGGCGCGCCCCTCGGCGCTCGGCCGCCGACCGCGCCCGGGTCGAGCGGGCATTCAGGCGCTGGCAATCGGCTGATACCCAGCGGGTCGCCGCCTATCAGCGCTGCGTCAAAGACTGGCAGACGCTGAGCCCGCTGGCCCATCGCTATCTGCCGCCTCCGTCCCCGGCGCTGCGTCCGCGCAGACGTCAATATTGGGCACTGGCCGCCTGCCTCGCCGTGGCCGCCCTCGCCGGCGTGATCGGGCTTCAGTGGGATCCCCCGACAACCGACTGGCAAATTGACAGTCGCCACGCCGCCATTGCCCGGCTCCCTCTGGAGGATGGCAGCGAGCTGGCGGTCGATCGGCGCAGTGCACTCGACATCCGCTTCGACACCCGTCGTCGCGCCGTGCAGATGCACCGGGGCAGCGTGTACTTCGATGTTGCCCACGACGCGGCACGCGCGTTCGAGGTGGAGACGCCGCAGGGCACGGTGCGGGTCCTGGGCACCGCCTTCGAGGTCGAAACAGGACCCCGGGGGCTGCGCGTGATGGTGGCGCGCGGTCAGGTACACGTTACCCATACCGGCGGAACCCATGCCCTGGCAGCGGGCGACCGATTGACGCTGTCGCCCCGTGGTCAGGCCATTGTCGATAGCGTACCGGTCGAGCGCGTCGCGGACTGGCGCGACGGCCGCGTGCAGTTTGTGGACACCCCGTTGGACGACGTGGTGCGGGTGCTGTCTCGTCATCTTGCGGATGATCGGATTCACCTGGATCCGGCGGTCGCATCATTGGCCGTCACGCTATCGGTCCAGCTGGTCGACAGCCGGCGCAGCCTGACAGCGCTTGCCTCCGCCCTGCCCGTACGGGTCTACACCCTGTCCGACGGTCTGCATATCGCCCCTCGCTGAAGCGTTCGGCGCAAGGGAAATCATCGCAAAATCAATCGATAATAAAAATAATTCTCATTCGATATCAGGATGAGCGCCCCTGCGCAGTCTCTGGAAGTACATCACTGCCGATCGCTATCAAGGGACGTTCCACCCATGCTTTCCCGCCCGTTGCATGTATTGGCGCCGCTGGCGCTGGCCGCTGTTCTCCCGCTTTCCCTGCCAGGCCTGGCACTCGCCGCCAGCGAGGAACGCACTGCCGCGCTGACCGTTCCTGCTCAGCCGCTGGATCAGGCGCTGCTGGCACTTGCCCAGCAAGCGGAGCTGACGGTCATTCTCGACCCCACCCTGGTTGAAGGTCGCACGGCACCGGCGCTCAACGGCGAGCTGGCTGTTGGCGACGCCTTCCGAACGCTGTTGACAGGCAGCGGCCTGACTGCGCGTTTCGACGGCTCGGTCGTCACCATCGTCGCCGTCGAGACCCCGTCGGCGACAGGGCCAGACACGAGCCCGGAGGGGGAGCGCCTGGCACCGGTGGTGGTGACGGCCTCCGGTTTTGAGCAAAGCGTGCTGCGCGCACCCGCGAGCATCACCATCGTCACCCGAGAGGAGCTTGAGCGCCGCCCGATCACCGATGTCACCGATATCATCCGGACCGTTCCCGGGGCTTCCCTCACCAATGGCGAAGGCCGCAATGTCGACATCAGCCTCCGCGGCATGCCTTCAGGCTACACGCTGATCCTCATCGACGGCCGCCGCCAGAACCTCAATGGCATCGCGCGCCAGGGCAACAACAATGTGCGCCAGAGCTTCATCCCACCCCCGTCCGCGATCGAGCGTGTCGAGGTCATTCGGGGACCGATGTCCACCCTCTACGGTGCCGATGCACTCGGCGGGGTGATCAACATCATCACCAAGAAATCGGCCGAGACCTGGGGTGGCGAGATCACCACGGACTACCTCGCGCAGGAAGAATCCCGTTTTGGCGACGCCCGAGGCAGCAGCCTGTTCCTCAATGGCCCGATCATCGGTGAAAAGGTCGGTCTGCAAATCACGGGCCGCCATCAGTACCGTGAAGAGGATCAGGTCCCGCGCGGCCAGCCCCAACGGACCAATCGCAACCTGACAGGTCGCATCTGGATCAATCCGAGCGCAAACCAGGACATCATGCTCGAGACCAGTCAGGAATATTTCAACATGTACGCCATGGTGGCCGGCCGTTCGCCCGGAACCCTGTGGGAGCAGACCACCCGCCGTGAAACCTGGTCGGTTGCACATGCGGGGCGTTGGGCCTTCGGCAAGACGGATATCGCCTTCCAGAAAGAAGACGCCCGCAAGTCGAACATTGAAGCTGACAACTGGATCTACCGTGATCGACGTCAAGCCAAGCTCGGGTTCCAAGGGCACTGCTCC